>ERZ778510.1387-NODE-1387-length-15593-cov-4.178401_pt1 | contig 15593 bp, 10 predicted proteins | sample MGYA00510348_ERZ778510 | MGnify/ENA primary metagenome ERZ778510 (study PRJEB29527, sample SAMN07138969) | mouse gut metagenome | material: feces | host: mouse | place: China:Nanjing | collected 2016-01-25 ... | reverse complement strand
CGTCCGCAAGAATCAGTTCCGGCCTGTTGATCACCGCCCTTCCGATGGCCACCCTCTGCTGCTGCCCGCCGGATAGTTCGCTCGGCAGATGCGTCAGTCTGTCCTCCAATTTCAGTATCTTCAGAAGACTCCCTAAGAATCTCCGGTCAGCCTTTTTATGATCCAAAAGAACGGGAAGGCATATATTTTCTTCCACATTCAATACCGGGATCAGGTTATAAAACTGGTAGACCTGCCCGATCTTCTGTCTCCGAAAAGCAGTCAGTTTATTTTCCTTCATATCGTAAATGGACTCTCCGGCGATAAAAACCTTCCCTTCCGTCGGCCTATCCACGCCTCCAAGAAGGTGCAAAAGCGTTGACTTCCCCGACCCGGACGGACCCAGTATAGTGACAAATTCTCCTTCTTCCACGGAAAAAGACACATGGTCAAGCGCAACTACCCGGTTGTCTCCATTTCCGTATTCTTTCGTAAGATTCTCTGTTCTTAACACTTCCATCTTTTTCCTCCTCCTTGCGTCCTTAACTATATGCTTTCGTCCCGTATGGTCTCTATGATATTCAGGCGCTTAAACTGCAGCGCCGTATGCGCGGTGGGCGCTGCAATCAATACAAATGCAATCACAAACTGGACACAGATAATATCCCATGGCATCACCCTTTCGATGGTTTGAAATTTGCCGAACTCCCGAAAGACATCTGAGAGAAGAAACAGACTTATAGGAATCCCGATAAAGCTCGCCGCCAGCCCGTACAGAGAATTTTCAGCGATCAGCATTCCTTTCAGCGCACCCGATTCCATCCCCATAGACCGGTACGCGGCAAACTCCCGCCTGCGCACCCGCATTGCCATAGAGATGTTCTGTAAAATGTTCGTAAGCGACAGCGCCAGTATCAGAAGGATCATTCCATATCCCAAAACTTGCAGCAGAAGCTTTTCCGAATGAAAATACTCTTCTTTCCTGCTGATCGCCGCACTTCCGAATTCGTATTCGGATACTTGGCATTCCGCCGCAAGTTTTCTGACGGTCTGTTCGGTCTCTTTATCTTCCCTGACCCGTTCTGATAATTCCTTATGAAACAATTTGTCGGCAAAAGAAAGCTTCCCGTTTTTCTTCTCTCTTTCTATATCAAATTTAATACAGGCCAAAATCTCTTTTTCATCCCAATAGTTATTTGCTTTTGTGTCCTCGGGATGTATTCCGTAGGTGTCCTTATAATCCGGGCTTTTTATCAGCGCTTCAAAGGCGTCCAGAGGCATATAAAAGCGCAGTCCTCTTTCTACCCATCCCTGATGCCCCTCCGGTTCGCCGGCATCCCCCGAATAATAGGGATAGGCAGGCGCTTTCTTTGTCGCTCCGATCAGCCGGAAACTTCCTTCCTTTAATTCATCGATCTCCTTGTGGATGCCTAGATTGATCGGATCTAAATCTCCATACCTGCTGTAGAGGAAAGAAAGCTCTTCCCCCGGCCTTACATCCAATACGCTTCTTCTTTCCGATTCCTCCCCTGTACGTATCTCCATGTAATCTTCCGCCAGCACCGGGTACGTTTCTCCTTTCTGAAACTCCTCTTCCGAGAGCTCATATCCCGCCTTTTTCAGATATTCCTGAAAAGTAATCCGATCAAGCCCCGTAATACTCACCGGATACCAGTATCCTTCTGCCGTCTTGGAAAGCCGGCAGTCCTTTACCTCCGTGTAGCCTCCGATATAGCCGTATCCGGCCAAAGTGTCAAAATTCCTTAGATCCTTCTTAAGCGCATCTTTTGAAAGCAATATACCGCCAAGATCAAGCGTCCTTTCCAGACTGATCTGCTTTAACTTCGGTATTTCCGATATCTTTTCATAAAATGCATTGATTTTTCCCGCGTCGCTGGAATGAATCTCTGTCCACAGCGAAAGCTTTGGCCTCTCTCTTTTGTCCTTCGGGTAATAATCCCCGTTTATTCCGCGCATTGCGGCAAATCCATCCAGTAACAGACAGAAAGTTATGATCAGCACCACTCCATTGGCAATGTAGCTTTTACGTCTCACCCATACATTTTTCACAGCCAGAAGTCCCACAGTCCCGGGGAATCTGCGTCTTCCTAATAAATCCGTTTTTTTCTGCACACTTTTTTTGACGGAACACTGCCGTACGATCAACTCCATCGCAGAGGTTTTGACCGCTTTTCTGGCAGGAAAGAAGCAGGCGGCAAAGATCATAATCCACCCCGAAATCACAAGCTTTCCTAAGAGCTGCGGCGTAAAATTCATAGATATGCCATCATACAGAAAATAGTTCTGTATCCCATAGAGAATCCCCTTTGACAGCAAAAAACCTGCGCCGATTCCCGCCGGGATTCCAATCACCCCTTCTATGATTCCCTCCCAATAGACTACGAATGCTCTCTGTACCCTGGAAGCGCCGACACACCCAAGGAGCCCAAGATATTTAAGCTTCTCGAACACAGATATGGCATAGGCGTTATAGATCAGCACGCATCCGAAAAATATCAGCATCGCAAGGACCACATTGATCAGCAGTCCCACTCCCATCCAGCCGTAGGTCGTAATGCCGTAATATTCCAACAGTTCCATATGATAGGACACTTGATATTTGGCTGTTGACCGGTTCGCCATCTCCACCCTGTCTTCCTGGGGAAGCAAAGGCATCCCGATCTTTTTTGCAAGCCGCTGTGCCGCGCCGAAGATCCAATGGTTTACCTTTGCCATCTCTGCCTTGGCACACAGCGTCTCCTCCCCGGGATGGAGCTCACAGTCTGTGATACCCTCAGCGCTCCTAACCTTTTTCGACTGTCGCAGCGCTTCGCACTGTTCCTTTGTAAGTTCATGGAAAATCACATGATAGCTGCCTTCATTTTCAATCACCTGATCGATCAGCATCCCTAAGAAAGCCTTTGCGAAGATATGGACTGACGTAAGGAGCACCATCATTACAATGATGGCAAGCACTGCTGCATTCGTCCTCTTTTTGTTCTTCTTCATATAGCAAAGTGTCAGTTTCAAGATGATTCCCATACGCTCTCTCCTATTCTGCCTGACCATCCGGCTTCTCATATACCTCACAGGCCGTCTCCTGCCACCAGTCCCGGACAGAAGACGCGCCGTCCGGATAATATTTCTCATAGACTTTATAGATATCAATACCGCCGAGTTCTTTATTCCTCTCCATTTCTTCCCGCGCCTTCTGAAAGTCTCCGTTTTTTACATAAGCCGCAATTGCCTTTTCCTCGATCTCCGGCGGCGCTTCTGACACTTCCTCCCCCTTTTTCCACAGGACTTTCTTATCCTGTTTAAGCGGTCCGACACAGGCAATCTCATTACAGCTCCACCGATACTCTTCCTCCTGTTTCAAATAGTCTTTCACGCCGGTTTCCGTCGGGAATATATACGCCGCCTCTTGTACGCCGGCAAGATCCCTAAGCTTTGCCAGCCAGCCGTACGCTTTTGTAAAACTCAGATGATAATAGGCGCCGTCTGTGTCCTGATGTCTCTCAGCGCTTTCCAGAACCGGAATATGGGATAACTGAAAGCTTTTCTGTGATGACACCGCCAGATAGATCTCCCCGTTTTTCAGCCGGTATATTTCCTTTACTTCAATCTCCTTTGCCGGCATGCCCGTAAAAATACTTCCGATCCCGTCTGTCACAAGATATCCCGCCAGATTTGTGATCAGAATGAATGCAATAAACAAAAGTCCGCCGATTATGATATGATTAAAAGTCAGTTTCCTCCGAAACCGGGAAACCGCCTTTACCGCCATGTCTTCCCGGTCCTTCTCGGATCTTCCCAAAGATTCCCTTATATCCGGCAAAGCATCCTGTATACCCGAAACCGGAGCAGATGCCCTCTCATATATTTTTCTGCATTCCTCGCATGTCCTGATATGCTCTTGCACTATCTTTCTGCTCTCATCGCGCAGAACGTCATCCTCGTAAAGCACCATGAGATCCTGAACTACCGCACATTCTTGTTTCATGATTGCTGTCTCTCCTCTCCTAATATGTTCTGAACCTTTAACTTCGAGCGATGATATACAACTCTCGCCCAGCCTTCTCCCTTTCCGTACAGCTCCCCAATCTCTTTAAAGGAAAGTTCTCCTAACACACGCAGGCAGAACACCTCTTTATATGGCTCGCTCAAATGTTCCAATGCCCGGTATATCCTCATGGCTTCATTTCTCCTGATCACGGTCTCTTCTACATTTTCCGGCTCTCTGTCCTGAGAGCCATACCACCCTTTTTCCAGATCGCTTTCCGTCAGTTCTGTTCCGGCGAGATGCCTTTGCTTTTTTCGCCATGTCAAATACGTGTTCTTTCCAATCTGATACAGCCAGCTTTTCATGGAGCAGTCTCCCCGAAACTTGTGTATAGACCGGATCGCTTTATAGAACGTCTCCTGAGAAAGCTCCTCCGCCACATCCTGCTTTCCGCACAAAACATAAAGAAAACGAAATACATCCGGATAATATAATTTATAGACATCCTCAAGCTCCACGCATCTCACCTCCCTCATAGCTTTTAAATCTGCCTGACAAAATTATACCCTAATTTTACCCTCCTGTATAATAGGACTCTCACAACAGATTTTCGTTACAAAAAAAGAACAGGGAAAATTAATTTCTGGAAAATTAATTTCCCTGTCTGCGAAAATCTTATCCGTCTACAAATCCTTCATCCTCTCAAGGATTTCTCCATAGAATTCTTCCGTGCTTCCTTTTTTCCTAAGATCATCCAGTATCACGCCGTCTTTTAAAAAGAGTATTCTCTTACAGCGGCTTGCCACCTGCGGATCGTGGGTTACCATGATAATGGTCTTTTTCATCCTCCCGTTGATCCGCGTCAGGGCGTCTACAACCGTTTTCCCGGATTTGGAATCTAAGTTTCCGGTCGGCTCGTCCGCAAGGATCAGTCCGGGCTGGTTGATAAGCGCCCTGCTGATGGCCACCCTCTGTTTTTCCCCTCCGGAAAGCTCATAAGGGTGTTTATTCATAAGATGAGCAATCCCGAAAGCTTCCGCGTACTCCCTGCCCTTTTCCATACACTCCCGGGCATCCTTCTTATCCAGCACCATAGGCAGCATGATATTTTCGCTGACGGATAAACTGTCCATCAGATAAAAGTCCTGAAATACAAATCCGATCTTCCTGCGGCGGATATCCGAAAGCTCGTCGTCCCAGAGCTTTTTCGTATCCTTTCCCCAAAAATACAGCTCCCCCTTTGTAGGTTTGTCGATCAGTCCCAGCGTCTTAAGAAGCGTAGTCTTTCCGCATCCGGATTTTCCCATGATCCCGACAAACTCCCGCTCCTTTACAGAAAAGCTAAGCCCTCTGAGCACTTTGATACTCCCGGCCTTTTCCTCGCCCCGGCTGATTTTTACATACTCCCGGCAGAGTCCCTCTGCCTTGATGACCGTCTTTCTTTTTACCTTCTCTGTCCTTTTTTCTTCCATCTCACACATTCTTTTCTTCCGCCCTCCGTATATATACTGTTACCCGTATCACAACTAATATGCCTACGCTCAAAAGGCTTACCGCCCACACCGGAACCGCCGCCCTGATATAATGCAGTATATCTGCTCTCGTATACTGTCTGGCTAGAAAGACCGCCGCCGTAAAAAGAAGCGCCAGCGCCGCCGCGGCTCCTGTTGGAAACAGATAGTAGTAGCGCAAAAGCTCGTTCCTTACAAGCGCTTTCCTTTCTTTTCTCCGCATCCCCATGCAGGTTAAAAACTCTGTCCTCTTCGCCGTTAGATCCGCTTCCGTCGCCATCTTTACATTCAGAAAGACAAAATAGATGAGAAAGGATACGATCATTACCAGAAGATTAAGAGCCGTCTTCATCAGCCGCTCTGTCCTAAGATCCAAGACGGCCTGCGGTTTTGTATTAAGGCATGACACCGAAGCATCGTAGCTTTCCTCCTCTTTGTGGCGTTTCTTGAACTCTTTTAAATCTTCTGTCATGGCGGACACATCCGCTGACCCGGCGCTGATCAAAACCAGCTTCGTCGGACCCTGCCGGATATTGACTCCCTCGATTTTTTCCTCTTCCTCAGGAATCGGCTCTCCCGTATAGATATCCCTTGTCTTCCAAAATTCTCTTGCCTCTTCAAAATACACATCGGAAAATACGACCAAATTGTCCCTGAGCCCCTGACGGAACGCGCCGGTAAGAACGCCGATCTCCTCTCCCTCTATGATTTTAAAATAATATCCAACATCCTTCCTCCTTGACCAGCCCGCATCCGCGACTCCAATCGAACAGGGCTGTCCTATATGAAGGAGCGGTTCTTTCCGGGATGCGAAAAAGTCCAGCGGCTGCGCCTTTACCGATTTATCCTGCTGATGGACAATATATATTCTTTCCCCTTTATCATCCAGATGAAGCGGACGCGCACTGTAGGAACGATCAAGCGCCGCCTTTAAGGAATGATAGGTACTTTCCGATATCCCGATATGCTGTCCCTGAATCGGAGGAATGTCGCCGTACATGCCTTCTGTTTTTTCTGTGGAATCAAAATTGGTTATCCGCACCATCGGGTAGACCTGCATCCTGATATCATATTTCTCACGAAGTTCTTTAAAAATATCATCGTCCTGATCGCCGGCAGCGCACACGATATCATAAGGGTACAGTGTATCCGCCTCCTCCGCGATCTCTACAGAGACGGCCTGAAAAGTGAAGTAGAACAACGCAAAGAACTGTATCATTACCATTCCGAAAATATAGCCTGTATTTGTCTTTGATTTATGGAAAATCTGGTTATGTATGAGCAGCTTTTTAAGATAACTGTCCTGTCTGCTCTCTTTCATAAACCACTGTGCGATCCCGCAGCGCAGCACAAGAAAAATTCCGACAGTCAGCACCGCCAAAAGCTTTACATTTTCAAAATTATAAAGCTGCCTGTACGAATAGATACTGTAAACAATAAAAGAAAGCCCCAGAACAAAGAAAACCTTTCTCCATCGCCCCGGCATCTTCTCCCGAACGGCCTTAAGTTCCGTAGATCTTCCCATATTAAAATCAACAAAGATATCTCTCGCCGCCATAAAAGATACGAGAAACATAAGGCAGAGCGCAAGTACGGATTTTACATAGGGCGATACTCCCGCCGAAGACCACTCCATATGCCGACCCGTGAGCGTCTGTGATTTCACAGAAAACAGCAGCAGCACTCCCGTTCCCGCAAGACCGCCTGCAATAAGCGTAAAGAAGAGAAGCGATACAAACTCCATCGCCACAAAATACCAGAGCGTCTTCTTCCGCATCCCAAGCGTCAGAAAGATCCCGTAATTTTTCGCGCGGCATCTTAAGTAATAAAACACAAGGATAACCGTAATGATCACCGACATGATACCCACCGGGATCACGGCGTTCATCAATATGATATTAAGACCCCCGAAGACCTGGTCCATACCCACATATCTGTTATTGACCGCCAAAAGCTTCTGCAGTCCAAACCCGATGATCAGAAAGGCGAATACCATACTGCTGCATAAAAACAGAAGAATATAGTCCCTCCAGTTACTTTTGAAATTCTTCCAGACAAACCGGTAGAATAATTCATTGTACCTGCCCGCAAAGGCAATCCTCCTTTGTTTTTCCTCTTTCTCCTCCCTCTCTTTTTCATGGTACTCCGCAGAAATCTGTTTCGTCTCCTCCCAGATTCCCATGATTTTCACCGCCGCAAACTCTATCGCGCAGAAAAGCAGAATCATTCCCAGAGCCGCTATCCCTATATCCTGATCCGTACAGATATCGAGGATCGTATATCCTGCCATATGTATATAGAATCCCATCACAGAGACTGCAAGCGCCCCGGCATGATACCACCCGTCCTTCCTTCGAAGCATTGACAAAAGATGGAACACGCCCAGCAGAAAAAACACGCCGTAAACGAACAGTTCCATCCATACGCCTGTCTGAAGCGCAGATACATTATCCACATACGTACAGACGTCCGTTCCCGCAAGCAGCGATTTCAGGCCTGAATTTTTCATTTCCAGCGCCAGCCGGATCAAATTATAACGATTCTCCCCGATAACGATCCATGGGAAAAACAGTATGATAAAATTCACTCCGTAAAACAAAAAAGAAGTGATCACCTGCCTTAACATAATCTTACGGCCGGGCTGTTTCTTTTCTTTCCTCTTCATCCTTCATCCTCCCTTCAGACACAGGCCGCCGCCTACAGCATAAGCATCAGTCCGCTGACTGCGAACACTGCAAACAAGGCGATCTTATAAAAAACTGACTCCAGTATGATACTGTTAAAAATCTCCGTCCGTCTTTTCTTTTTCATGCCGGCCAGATACAAAATCTCCCCCATAAAGAAATAGAGGGATAACCCTATCATTGCCGGATCTCCTATACAGGTGTAGATACCAAGCGGGACATTATTATCCCACACCATTTCCAGGATGTCGCTGCTATATTTGATCACAATAATGATTCCAAAAATACTTAACATAACATTCAGCGGTATGTCCATCCAGACAATTTTTTCCAGATAATTTCCCCGCACCTCTGTCCGGATCATCTCTTTCCCGGTCTTTAAAAGTTCTTCCTCCGAAAGATTCCGGCACCTTTCCTCCGCCCCGACTACAAGCTCCTTCGACATCTCCCCAAGAAGCTTTCTGCAAGAATCGCATTCCTTTATATGATCCTCCAGCAGCCGCCTGCTGCCCTCGCTGCAGCAGTCGTCCAGATACAAAGGCATCAAATCCCTGATAATCTCACACTCCATCCTCTTTGCTCCCTTCCAATCGCTCTATGATCATACATTTTGCCCGATAATACGTTACTCTCGCCCACGACTCCGATTTCCCGAAAAGGCGGCTGATATCCTTGTAGGAAAGCTCCGCCATGACGCGGAGCGTAAATACCTCCTTGTAAGGTTCCGGCAGTACATGCAGAATCTCATGGATCCGTATCTGCTCTTCATGGTCGATAAACCTCTCTTCCAGACTTCCCCCGCACGGCTCTTCCCTCACCGCTTTTGCCGTATACTTCTGCTTCCTGCAATACGCGAAATACTCATGCTTCGCAATCTGGCACAGCCAGACCGACATCTTGCAGGTTCCCCTGAATTTCCCCATATTTTCAAACGCAATCGAAAATGTGGACTGGGTCAGTTCCTCGGCGATCTCTTGACTGCCGCTCAGTTTTAAGAGAAAATTGTAGACGTCCCGCAGATATTCCACATAGACTTTTTCAAAATCCTGCACCCACTCCACCCCCTTACCTATAAGAGTACGATCCTCTTGTTTTGTTACAAAAAAATATAAAATATTTTAAAAAGCTGCAAATCAATCACTGATTCGCAGCTTTCTTACTTTATCCAGAAAAAGAATCCTTTTTCCTGCACCGTTTTATCTTTCTACGGTTGTCTTTCTACAGTTGTCTTTCTAACACTTCTTTCACTTTCGCCACCGCCGCATCGATGCCCTCCGGATTCTTACCGCCGGCCTGAGCCATATTCGGACGCCCTCCGCCGCCTCCGCCTACTAAGGAAGCGATCTCTCTGATCAGATTTCCGGCATGCGCGCCCCGGCTTACCGCCTCTTTGGTAGCCATCGCCATAAGACTTACCTTGCCGTTTGCTGCACTGGCAAGAACAACGACGCCTTCTGAAAGCTGATCCTTCAGCTGATCGCCCAAGTCGCGAAGTCCGTTCATATCCACGCCTTCTACCTTCGCGGCAAGAACCTTTACGCCCTTCACTTCTGTTACTTGATTCATGACATCACCCATGGCGTCCTGAGCCTGCCTGCTCTTTAAGCTCTCGATCTCGCTCTTTAGCGCCTTATTTTCTGCCAACAGATGACTGATTCTTTCCGCAAGCTGATCCGGCTTTGCTTTCATAAGCTTTGAAACCTCCAAAAGCTTACGTTCAATCCCGTTATAATAATCCATAAGGCCCTGTGAAGTCAGCGCCTCTATACGCCTTACTCCCGCGGCGACGCCGGTTTCAGAGATGATCTTAAACGCAGTAATCACGCCGGTATTCTCCACATGGGTGCCTCCGCAGAATTCCTTTGAAAATTCTCCCATACTGACTACACGGACGATATCGCCGTATTTCTCGCCGAAAAGAGCTGCCGCGCCGGTCTTTCTCGCCTCGTCGATCGGCATATTTTCCGCCTTTACAGGCAGGCAGTTCATGATCTGCTCATTGACAATCTCCTCAACCCGCCTGATCTCTTCCGGTGTCATAGCCGAAAAATGTGTGAAATCAAAACGCAGTCTGTCCGCATTGACGGAAGAACCCGCCTGCTCCACGTGATTTCCCAATACCATACGGAGAGCTTTCTGCAGAAGATGCGTGGCACTGTGATTATTCGCTGACAGCGCTCTCTTTTTCGCATCAATCTCAAGCGTCACTACGTCTCCGGCCTTCACCATGCCCTTTGTGACGCGTCCCTTATGTCCTATTTTCCCTCCGAGAAGCTTTAATGTATCCTCTACGCAAAACTCAAAGCCCTTTGAACGGATGAACCCTGTATCTGCCTCCTGCCCGCCGCTTGCAGCATAGAACGGAGTCTCGTCTGTAAAGATCGTTCCTGACTCTCCGTCAGATAATGCCTCTACAATCTCCGTATCTGTTGTAAGCACTGTCACCTTGGAGCCGCAGGCCATTCTGTCATATCCTACAAATGTGCTTGTAACGCCCGGATCTATCTCATCATAAACCGTCGCTTCCCTGCCGTTATAATTATGTTCTCCAAAGGTTCCTTTTGCCTTCTCTTTCTGCGCTTCAACCGCCCTCTTAAAGCCTTCCTCATCAATGGAGAGACCCTTCTCTTCCAGAATCTCAACGGTCAAATCGACCGGGAAACCATACGTGTCATAGAGACGGAACGCATCTTCTCCTGAGAGAACCTTCTCGCCCTTCTTCTCCATCTCCTCCTGCATACCCGCAAGAATTGACAGTCCCTGATCGATCGTCTTATTAAACTGTTCTTCTTCTTTTGTAATGACTTTAAAGATAAAGTCCTTCTTCTCTTCCAGTTCCGGATACCCGTCCTTCGAACCTTCGATCACAGTCTCTGCCAGCTCTATCAAAAATTCCCTGTCAATGCCAAGAAGCCTTCCATGACGGCTGGCGCGCCTTAAGAGACGACGCAGCACGTATCCCCGGCCGCTGTTAGACGGCAGGATACCGTCAGAGATCATAAATGTCACGGAGCGGATATGGTCGGTGATCACACGTACGGATACATCCGACTCCTCACCTTTTCCGTACGTTACGCCCGCAATCCTGCATACATGCTCGCGGAGCGCGAAGAGCGTATCGATATCGAACATGGAATCTACACCCTGTACTACGCACGCCAGACGCTCCAGCCCCATACCTGTATCGATATTCTTCTGGTCAAGCTCCGTATAATTGTTATGCCCGTCATTGTCAAACTGTGTAAATACGTTATTCCAGATCTCCATATAACGGTCGCAGTCACACCCTACGGTACAATCCGGCTTACCGCAGCCGTACTCGGCGCCTCTGTCGTAGTAAACTTCCGAACAGGGGCCGCATGGGCCGGAGCCATGCTCCCAGAAGTTGTCTTCCTTTCCAAAACGAAAGATCCGATCCGCCGGAATCCCGATCTTCTTATTCCAGATCTCAAAAGCCTCTTCATCGTCTAAGTAAATAGACGGATACAGCCTGTCCGCCTCAAGTCCTACTACCTCTGTCAGAAACTCCCATGTCCACTCGATCGATTCATCCTTAAAATAATCACCGAAAGAAAAGTTTCCGAGCATCTCAAAAAACGTGCCGTGACGCGCAGTCTTTCCCACATTTTCTATATCGCCTGTCCGGATACACTTCTGGCAGGTCGCTACCCGCCTGTTAGGAGGAACCTCCTGTCCGGTAAAATATGGTTTTAACGGCGCCATACCGGAATTGATAAGCAGCAGGCTCTTATCATTGTGCGGCACCAAAGAAAAGCTCTTCATCACGAGATGGTTCTTGCTCTCAAAAAACTCAAGAAACATCTTTCTTAATTCATTTACTCCGTATTTTTTCATATTGTTCTCCTCAAATCCACTTATAAAAATCGCTATTTTCTAATTATAATGACGGAACTTTCATTTGTCAACGATTTGTCGCCGGCATCCTTTGTCCTGCGCTGTAAGCGTCTTTGCAAATGGCGCGGGAGTGAGCAGTAACTTTTACGGAAGAGATATAGAAAAAGGAAGAAGTCTGTGCTATAGTTATAGCAGCATCGATTTTGTATTGCATATTACACAAGAAGGAGATTGCAGAAGATATGATTTCTTTAATAATTCCCTGTTACAACGAACAGGACGCTCTGCCCATTTTTCATTCAGAGACTACCAAAGTAATGAACGGCATGGGATGTGAATATGAACTTCTTTTTATCAATGACGGTTCAAAAGACGAGACTCTCGCCATTTTAAAAGCTTTAGCAGAAAAGGACCAACATGTTTCTTACCTTTCTTTTTCCCGGAACTTCGGCAAAGAAGCGGCAATGTATGCCGGTTTCTGTAATGCGCATGGAGACTATATTGCTATCATGGACGCAGATATGCAGGATCCTCCGGAATTACTGCCCAAAATGATGGAAATCCTGAAAACAAGAGAATATGACAGCGTAGCCACACGGAGGATCAGCCGAAAAGGAGAACCTCCCATCCGCAGCTTTTTTGCAAGAAAATTTTATCAGATCATCAATACCATATCCGACTCGGACATTGTAGACGGCGCGCGGGATTTCCGGCTGATGAAAAAAGAGATGGTAGACGCAATCGTCTCTATGAGTGAATATAATCGTTTTTCCAAAGGTATCTTCGGCTGGATCGGATTTCGGACATACTGGCTGCCCTATGAAAATGTCGAACGCGTAGCCGGAGAAACAAAATGGAGCTTTTGGAAATTATTTAAATACGCAATCGACGGAATCATTAATTTCTCACAAGCTCCGCTCAGTCTGGCATCATGGTTCGGGATGCTTATGACATTTTTTTCATTCGCGCTCTTATTTCTGATCGTGATCAGAAAACTGGCTTTCGGAGATCCGGTAGCCGGCTGGGCTTCTACCATATGCGTTATTATCTTTATCGGCGGAATTCAATTATTCTGTCTTGGAATCATGGGGCAGTACATCGCCAAAACTTATATGGAGACAAAGCAAAGACCGCATTATATTATATCTGAAACAAACGTAGAAAACGTGGTAAAACTAAAATAATACTTTAGATAAGTATTATTTTAGTTTTCCGGTTTTTCCATGATCGTTACAGTAGTGGAGGCCTCCGCTTTGTTCCCCGCCCGGTCAACAGCAGTGTAGATCACATCGTAAGTTCCTTCGGTGTTTGTATCTACTTTGCTGCTGTCAACCTGCACATCTATATCGCCCATACAATTATCCGTGACCGTAAGGGTTGATTTATAAGAGATCGGCTCACCGATATATCCGGTCAAAGGTGCTATGCCTTCCATAACCGGAGGCTCCCTGTCTACGACGACTTCAATATTAGAAATCACTTCTTTCGTATTGCCGCCTTCGTCCGTCAGAGTGATGCCTGCAGTTATTTTACCTGCTTTCGACAGATCCGGTTTCTCTTTAAATGAACATTTCACATCTGTGGCATCTTGAATATTCTTGACCAGATCCTTTGCTTCCAGTTTTTCGTTAACATTGATGACCACGGAAGCAGACTCTGCTTTCGGAGCTTTCGTATCCTCAACGATCAGACGGGATTTCCGTTCTTTTCCCCTGACTTTCAGAATAATCTCCCGTTCTCCCACATGGTCAAGGCTGACCTTGGATATATCCGTCACAAAGCTTCCTTTCACCTTTTCCCTTTTCAAAAAATCCTTAACATCCAGTTCTGTTCCAGCTTCCACCGTAACCTTTCGTTTGACAGGATTGACAAACGACATCGTAAAACGTGCCAATGAAATAACCGCAGCCAAAATAACGAGTAGGCAAGCCAGCCGTACCGCAAGCGCAATGAACAAACGCCGTCTCCGTCTGCGGCGTCTTTCCTCACGCATCCTCCGATTCCTGCGAGCCTGCCTGCGCTCCTCCTCGCTTATATTCCTGCTGCGATATGGCTGCCTGCGGCTCTCTCTATCCATACTTCTGCCGCGGTCTGGCTGCCTATAACTTTCTTCTCTTTCTCTCCTGCCGCGGTCTGGCTGCCTGTAGCTTTCTTCTCTTTCTCTCCTGCCGCGTTCTAACTGCCTGCGGTTTTCCTCACGCTTCCTCCTGTCCCTGTATCTTTGGAGTGCCTGTTCATCATACTGATACCGATTGTAAGCGAGAGATTGCTGACCATAATCATAGACCGGCTGCTGATTCCCCTGATAATACGAACTATAGTCATAGACCGGCTGCTGATATTCTTCTGTGTAGCCGGCGTTTTGCCCTATACCGTTATCATCACCGTATTCTTGGCTGCTTACACTGGAATAATAATCTGTACCAGTATAATACTTTCTCTTTCTCCAATATGTACTCATGTTCTCATACCTTTTCCGCTGTTAATGATGTCCGCATTACCTTTCCGATCCCACAAAGCCCTTAACGAGAATTCCTCGCTTTTCCAATCAATGCTTTATTATTTATTATAGCAACGCTGCGGTATTTCGTAAAGGTATTTTTGCGCGGCCAAACTCTAAATCAACAAATTAAAAAGAGAATGAATTTCTGGAATCCTTCCGAATCTTCATTCTCTTTTATCAGCTCTTATATAATTAATTATAATCTCTCTGCTGCAGCGGCCAGGTACTCATTCTCTACCTCTGAAAATCTTTCATTCTCCACCGCCTCTGCAAGCGACGCATCGATCGGCATCCTGCCAAGCACCGGAACAGCAAGCTCTGCTGCAACCTCCTCTACATGACTCTTTCCGAATACGGAGATCTTCTTCCCGCAGTCAGGGCACACGAGATAACTGTAATTTTCTACGATTCCAAGTACCGGAATACTCATCTGCCGTGCCATGCCATAAGCCTTCTTTACGATCATTTTTACCAGATCCTGCGGCGAAGAGACGATGACCACACCGTCCACCGGCAGCGACTGGAACACTGTCAGCGGAACATCCCCTGTTCCGGGCGGCATATCTACGAAAAGATAATCCAGTTCTCCCCATCTGACGTCTGTCCAGAACTGTGTTACCACATTGGCAATTACCGGCCCCCTCCAGATCACCGGATCTGACTCGTTTTCCAAAAGAAGATTGATGGACATGATCTTTGTCCCATCCGCCGCTTCCCTTGGGAAAATACCACTTTCATCCCCCAGCGCCTTATCATGAATTCCATACATCTTCGGAATGGAAGGTCCTGTAATATCTGCATCCAGAATACCTACTTTACAGCCCTTCTTACGCATCATCCTTGCCAGAGACGCTGTTACCATAGATTTTCCAACGCCGCCTTTACCGCTGACAACACCGATCACCTTTTTAATATCTGAAAATTCATTCGCTGGTTTCCTGAAATCCACCGGCTTACTGTTGCAGGAATCCGCATGTGCACACCCCGCGCAATCAGACGGAGAACATCCGTTTTGCTGTTGTTCTTCAGCCATAATATCCACCTCACATTTTAAAATC
>ERZ778510.1368-NODE-1368-length-15814-cov-5.793959_pt1 | contig 15814 bp, 10 predicted proteins | sample MGYA00510348_ERZ778510 | MGnify/ENA primary metagenome ERZ778510 (study PRJEB29527, sample SAMN07138969) | mouse gut metagenome | material: feces | host: mouse | place: China:Nanjing | collected 2016-01-25 ... | reverse complement strand
GTTCTTTTGCATATCGTGCGAAAGGTTTTTTCTTCAAGTTAGAACAGCCTTTCTGACTTTACCATCCCCCACCACATGTCCGTCACTCAATGTCATCGACAGTGCGGATGGGGCTATCACATTTTTACCGTCAAAACTAACATAATAGCTAATTCCATCCCCGGCCGAGATATTGGCAACGAGCTTTCCCGACGGAGAACCGAGTGCATAATCCTTAGCCGACACTGCGGCTCCCATAACGCCGATGCATAACGCCGCCGTTACTATTCTTTGAAACATACTACGAAAATATATGAGTGTTAATTACTTCAATTCAAACGGCACAATACCTTTAATATCTCGCGACGATGCCCCTATAATAGCCTCGAATTTACCCGGTTCGGCAATCCATTCATGCTTGTTATCGTCGAAATAGCTAAGTGCATCGCGCCCTATGGTGATGCTAACCTGCTTCTCTTCTCCCGGGGCGAGTTTCACTTTCTTGAAACCTTTCAGTTCTTTGACCGGACGCGGAAGGCTCGATTTCTTGTCAGTAACATAGAGCTGCACAATCTCCTGCCCTTCGCGGTCGCCGGTGTTGCGCACATTAACAGTGAAAGTAATGGTGTCATCGGCAGTCAAAGACTTCTTGTCGGCCGACGGTTTGCCATATTCAAACGACGTATAGCTCAGCCCATGGCCGAAAGGGAACAGCGGGGTGGTCTTTTCTTTGTCAGCCCAGCGGTATCCCACGAAAATATCCTCATTGTAATATTCCGGAATCGTGTCGCCCCACTCTTTCGAGGCCGCAAGAGCATCTGTGTTGCCGGGATATTCCCCACGGGCATGCGCTCCCACGTCTTCAAGTTTAACGGGGAAAGTAAACGGAAGTTTCCCAGACGGATTCACATCACCTGCAAGCACATCGGCTATGGCATTCCCGGCCTCCGAACCTATGAACCAGCCTTGCACCACAGCGGGCACACTCTTAATCCACGGCATAGCAACCGCATTGCCAGAAATATTGACCACAACAAGGTTCTTGTTAACCTTGGCAAGCTCCTCTATCAGACGGTCTTGGCCATAAGGCAGACCGAGCCCTTCACGGTCGGCATCCTCGCAGTCCTGATGCGGAGCCTTGTTCAGACCTCCTACAAAAACCACATAATCGGCATCTTTCGCCGCAGCCACGGCTTCGGCAAGCATTTCCTCAGCACTGCGGTTATCGGAAATATCCTGCACTTTCATGCCGTCCTGTTGTGCAACCGGATCCCCCACATAACCACGCGCATAAACAATCTCCACACCATCGCCTGCACGCTGCTTCAGCCCCTCAAGCGGCGAAACCTCCCGACGGGCTTTCAGCGAAGAACTTCCGCCACCTACGGTCATCATCTTTATAGCATTCTCACCAACAACAGCGATTTTCTTTTTCCCGTCGAGTTTCAGCGGCAGCAGATTCCCCTCATTTTTCAAAAGCACAATCCCTTCTCCGGCAATCTGCCGCGCAGCAGCCAAATGCTCCGGTGAATTCAGTGAACCGAAAGGCTTGTTGGGATTCATTGCCGTGCGGAATATCAGGCGCAGAACATTGGCCGCTTTCTTGTCAAGCTCTTTCGTGTCAACCTTCCCCTCCGAAATCAGTTTGAGATAAGGATAAGCCATATAATAGCTGTCATAGGCATTCTTCATCCCTTCCGACAATCCGTTAGTCCATGAGCCGAACTCCAGATCGAGTCCGCCGTCAATCACCTGCTCGGTGTTATGCACACCACCCCAGTCAGAAATCACAACTCCGTCAAATCCCCATTCGTCGCGCAATATCTCTTTGAGCAGCCGTTGGTTCTGGCACACATGCCTCCCTTTATAGAGATTATATGAGCTCATAATCGACCATGTGCCACCATCCATCACAGCCGCTTTGAATGCCGGCAGATATATTTCATAGAGCGCGCGGTCGCTCAAATCAACATCGGTGGTATGGCGGCGCTGCTCCTGGTTGTTGAGCGCATAATGCTTCACACAGGTTGCCACTCCGTTTGCCTGCACTCCTTTGATGTAGGGCACAACCATGGCCGACGCCAGATAGGGGTCTTCACCCATATACTCGAAGTTGCGGCCATTCAACGGAGTGCGGTAAATGTTCACACCGGGACCTAACAGCACATCCTTCTCGCGGTAGCGTGCCTCCTCGCCGATGCTTTTTCCGTAAAGCCGCGCCATCTCCGGATTCCAGGTTGCCGCCAGGCAGGTCAGTGCCGGAAATGCCGTGCAGGAGTCATTAGTCCATCCGGCCTGATCCCATTCGTCCCAGAAAACTTCCGGACGGATGCCATGCGGGCCGTCGGTACACCACAGTTCAGGAATCCCGAGCCTGGGCACTCCCGCCGAACTGAATTTCGACTGGGCATGGATAATCGCCACCTTCTCCTCGGTGGTCATGCGCCCCAGGGCATCATTAACTCTCTCTTCAAGAGGTTTGGTGGTGTCGAGATACACCGGTGTTTCACCTGCCGCATTCAGAGCGACACCGATTGCCACCGCAGCGGCAATAATCTGTAACTTCATGATATTATCGTTTGTGTTTTGATTTATTATCGTTCTTATCGGTATGGCATCTTGTGACCAGACGATTTCAGGGGTAGTCGATCAAGAGGGAAATTTATTCTCAAAGATACGAAATTTACTCGTAACTTTGCACAGTTAAAATCCGTGCAGGAAGTAGAAAAGATGATTAAAAGCGGAAATACGGTGCGCGTGGATATGCTCCACGGGCCTCTGCTGGGGAAGATAATGGTTTTCGCCCTGCCGTTGATTGCCAGCGGCATCTTGCAGCAATCGTTCAATGCCGTCGACGTGGCGGTTGTTGGCCGGTTCTGTTCAAGCCATGCCCTTGCCGCCGTCGGGAGCAACGGTGCACTGATCAACATCATGGTCAACCTGTTTCTGGGCATTTCTGTCGGCGCAAATGTTGTAATCGCCAACTACATCGGCCGCCGCAACGACAGCGGCATACGGCGCGCTGTCAGCACCGCCACCTTCATCGCCCTTGCCAGCGGACTGTTGCTGATGCTCATCGGGTTGCTGTTTGCACGCCCGATTCTTGAAATGATGAACACCCCCGCTGATGTCATAGAACTGGCATCGCTCTATCTGCGCATCTATTTCCTGGGGATGCCCTTTATGATGGTCTACAACTTCGGAGCCGCCATCATGCGCAGCATGGGCGACACGCGCCGCCCTTTCTATGCCCTCGTAATAGCCGGAATTGTCAACACCTGCCTCAACCTGTTGCTCGTCATAGTGCTCGGCATGGGGGTCGAGGGTGTTGCCATAGCCACTGTGATAGCCAACGGGGTCAACGCAGCCATCATTGTGTGGCTCCTCTGCCGCGAGCCGGAGCCGTTCTGTCTAAACCTCAGGAACATAAAGATTGAACAGTCTGAGCTGAAAAAAATACTCCAAATCGGTGTTCCCGCCGGAGTGCAGGGAATGGTGTTCTCTTTTGCCAATATCTTCATCCAGTCTACTGTCAACACCTTCGGCGCCGCAGCCATCGCCGGTTCGGCCGCAGCGCTCAACTACGAAAGCTACTGCTACTTCATCATCAGCGCCTTCGCCCAGTCAACCGTGGCCTTCGTCAGCCAGAACTACGGCGCCGGCGAGCATCAGCGCTGCCGGCGCGTGGTGCGCCTGTGCATGATGCTCAGTATGGGCATAAGCCTGGTGTTGAACCTGCTGATTGTGTGGCAAAGCCGACTGTGCGCCGGCATATTCTCCACAAGCCCTGAAGTGATAGATTTCGCGGCAAGGCGCATCCATGTGGCTCTTATGTTCCAATGGATTGCCTGCAGCTATGAAATAAGCGGAGCCGCCCTACGTGGTCTCGGCCATTCAATGACACCCACGGTTATCACAATCTTCGGCACATGCGTCTTGCGACTGCTATGGGTCTATTTCGTCAGCCCCATCTACCACAGCTTTGAAGTGCTGCTCATCGTCTACCCCATCTCTTGGCTCGTTACAGGCATCGCCATGCTTCTGACCTACCGCGCCATCGAGCGCCGCATGTTCGCCACACGCCTCCGCTCCGTCTGATATCTTAATAGTCGTTAACCACATCAACACTTGAAAAACCAAACGCGTTATTATCGTTATAAAACGATATATGACAGAATGCCGACGCATTCCACCCAACTATAATTTAATACTAACACATAGAAACCTACAACTATGAACACCACAAAAGACATGGCGGCAAAAGCTGCCGCAACCGTATCAGAACAGGCGGCGAAAGTCAGCGCAGCTGCCGCTAAAGTCGCAGCAAAAGAGAAAGCCGAAGCAGTGAAAGAAAAAGCTGCCGATGCCGTTGATGCCGTAAAGGAAAAAGCTGCGGAAACCGTGGCCAAAGCAAAAGAAAAAAGCGCTCAAGCTGTCGACAATGCCAAAGAGGCTCTTTCCGATGCCAAGGATAAAGCTGCCGACACAGTGGCAAATGCCAAAGAGAAAGCCGCCGATGCCATGGCTTGCGCAAAAGAAAAAGCTGCCGCAGCTGCCAAGACCGTAGCCGACAAAGCCGGAGACCTCAAAGACAAAGCGGGCGACATTAAAGACAAAGCCGCCGGAGAAGGCTCGTCGATATTCGACAAAGTGAAAGATTTCGCCGCCGACGCCCTTGATGCCGGAGCCAAAGCCGCCCACAACATCGCCGACAAACTCAAAGGCTGACCCATAGCCACGTCTTCCCAACGTGAGGCTGTGTCAAAATAGGCGAAACCTCACCATAACATACAGACAAATCGTGTGTCAGCAATCGCCTTTCCGACATAATAAAAATGTGCTGAGCCTGAATCGACTCAGCACATTTCATATGGGTTAATATTAATATAGGGAATCTGTTACTTAACAACGATTTTGCCGGAGATGCGGCCTGCGCGGTAGATGTAGACACCGCGGCCGAGGCCATTGAGGTCAACCGAACCGTGGCCGCTGATTGCGCGGTCAACCAAGCGTGTTCCCAAAATTGAATAAACCTCAAGGTGCTCCTTGCCGTTAACGCTGTAGCTCAACGAGTTGCCGCCTTCCAATCGCACAAACTCCCCGTTGACAGCCACATTGTCAACACCGCCAACTTCTTCAGCGCTACGATTTGAGAAATTAATCGTCAAAACAATCTTATTAGATGGATTTCCATTCTCATAAGCAGTCAAAACTCCAACTAAATCCTTAGTATCATCCGTCAACTTCGTAGCACCCCGATGTATGCCAAGATGTTTGGGCGTATTGGCATCCAAGGTGTAAGTTGTTTTAAAGGGAGCGGGAACACAGTTCTCAGTGCAATCCTGAAATGATGGAGCAAGCGACTCATCATCACAAGTCCCCTCTAAAGTAATCTGAGTATCTGACGAAGATACAATTTCCAATGAAGGCTCCCATGCTACTAACGAAATTGCCGGAACTTGCATAACATACCCAACCTCAATAGAGGTATCGGTTTTTATTTCCTTACCATCATAGATAAAATGGAAGCCATCAGCATATGCCATTGAGGCACATGCCAAGGCAAGAATTGATGTAAAAATTTTATTCATAAGCTAATATTTATTTTTTGATTAATCAAAATCATTCTTCGGGTTCATCAGAACCCGAAGAAACTTTTGCCTCTACAGCCTGAAGCACACCGCTGCCGTTATAGACAAATCCTACAACCGACAGATTTTCAGGATTCCATTTGGCATCTAAATCAATTTCATGCTCGATGGTGGTCGGAGTGTCATACACAATGCTAACAGCCTCACCGTTAAAGCCATTGACAGATGCACGGAACACATGGTCATGTTTATAATTGAAATCATAGACATTGTTCAGCCCATACTGCAACGCGATTATGTCACTCTCCAAAATCCAAAGCTGGAGATTGCATGAGAACTTATCAGTAGAAATCGCCAAGGCAGTGGAGATTTTCAGCTTCTCTGGTTTCCCGGATGCATCATTAACCAATTCAGGTTTGAGCTCTATATCAACCATCGGGTCTTTCTGGATTTCGTTGCGAACTACATCAGCCCATGCGTTTTTATCAAGAAGCCCCGATGTACGGTTGACAGTGCCTTTTGGCAATCCAACACCTGAACCCACACCAGCATTTTTAGCATATGCTTCCCCATCGGGAACCCTCAGACACTGCGTCAAATCTCCATAAACAGCATCACCATCCCCTATTGAAAAGGCATCACCACCTGAATGGATTCCGACCACAATCAACTGGTCGCCATATTGTCCTTTCAATTCCTTTATGACATCGTGGCCTCCAGGACACTGAATGCATTTCTGGCCGGTGAACTCTTCAAGAAGCACCCCGCGTTTGGCATCAATGGGGGGCAACTCCTTGTAGCGGTCACCGGGTTCTATGTCATTGCAAGCGGAGAGGGCTGCTCCTGCAGTGAGGATTGCCAAGGCCGCGAGCTTGAAGTTTGTCTTTTTGATGTTCATTTGCTGAAAAAGTTTAGTTCGATGAGAAATTACTGTTTCCCGGAAAGGGAGCTGTTTTTATGTTGTTTGTTTTCAGCTGTCAGTTGTTGGTATTGTTTCGGAGAGAAGGGATTTCAGAAGAATATGGTTCTTTCAAAGATAGAGCCAAACCGGCTTTTAGAAGTTGTAGCTGTAGGCCAGCTGGAATCCGCGCGATGCTGGAACATAGCGGCAGACACCGCCTGAGCAGTTGTAACCGGCGCGTGTGCGGCCATATCCTACCATCAGGCGGTTGCGGCGGTAGTTGCCGGTGACAGTGGCCATGTAGTAGTGAAGGTTGGTTTCGCCGCAGTTCCACTGGTCGCTGACGCTCACCATCAGATAAGGAAGAATCGACAGTTCAAGTAGCCCGTAAGCCCAGTCGCCCTTGTCTTGTTTGGTGAAAAGATATTGGAACTCACCGCGCAAGGTCAGTTTGTTCGACATCTTCCACTTCGGTTCAAGCACCAGGATGTTGGAGTTTATCATGCCGCCATGCCCTTCAACCACCGTCTGGTTATAGCGCTGGTTCATATACATGAAGTTCAGATGGAAATCTTTGGTGATTTTCTTGTCGAGCTGCAGATTTATATCCTGGTAGTTCAGCTCACCCATTTTGAAAAACGATGTGTGGCCGCCGTCTGTGCCGTAGAGCGAGTTGTGGAACTTTTCACCTCCCGTGTGGTGCAACCCGCGGATATAGCTCACGTTTAGTTTCAGCTTTGTGCCGTATTTGCCTCCAAGAGCTGTTTTGCGCTTGAATGTATAGGCGAATGCCCCCTGGAAAGCCCACTCGCCAGGCGCGGCCTGGGTGGCATATGGATAGAGAGCTGCCAGCGAATAGGTGTGCTGGTAGGCGAAAGCGGGCATGTTGTTGAGAAATGCCGAGGTGAGACTCATCGACCGCTGGCTGCGGAACGACATATCCTCACTGCGCTTCACCTGCAGCAATGCGCTCCATCCGGTTTTTGAATATGCAGCCGAAAGCATCAGGGCGTTGCCGTGGCGGTAGGTGTAGTTGTTGTCAAACGACGGATCCTGCCCTTTCCATGCAAATTCACCCAACAGGCTCAGGCCGCCGCGATAGAAATGGGTGCGCACATCGAATGCGTTCACATTTTTCGGAAGGTTGAGTTTGAAGTTGGTGCCGGGCACTATGATGTCTTCCTTCTCTTCATTTTTCAGCACATACGATGCCCCGAATGTCCAGATTATACCTTTGTTGGAAAACGACTTCACATAATCGTTGAGGTCGAACTCGACATCGGCACCGAAAACACGCGACTCCTTGCTCCAGTCCCAAAACCGGCGCTGGATGCCGCCAAGGGCAGTGAAACGGAAACCTTTCAATGCATTGACCTTCAACCGGCCGCCACGGATGGAGTTATCGATTCCGAGGCTGCGCTCCTCATAAGTGCGGAGGATGAAACCGCTGCCGAACTGCTCGTAGAAGTCTCCGGCTGTCAACTCAAACCCTTTATACTTACCTTTCACATAAATGTTGGGCACACCCCACCCCTTGAAATCAGGCTCAAAACCCGGAAGCGGGTGCTCAAGATATTCAACCCGCAGACCGGCATCGACGAACTGGCTGTATAAGCCCACATCGGCATAGGTGTTTGTGAGCACTTTATCCTTATAATCCTCGGTACCTATCTTGTAATCCTTTTCAGGAAACAATATGTCTGACTGCACACTGCCATGAACAGTCACTCCTTTAGCACCTGCGGCTAAAGGCGCAACGGCCACGCATATTGCAATCGCTGTCTTGCTGAGGTTCATGTGTTATATCTCCGGGTTAATGATTGGCGGTCTGGACGCAGAGAGATTTATTTGCTCTGCAATTCGCGTATTTTCTCAATTATATGGCTCTCGGAACCGTCGATATATCCGCTGCGGCTGTCGGCGATATTGCCGTTGCCGTCGATAATCAGCACGTGGGGAATCATCTGTATGCCGAGCGCGCGCAGGAAATCGCTGTTGGTATCCAGCAGCACCTCATATTCCCACCCTTCGGCATCAACCAAAGGTTTCACTTTGCTGACGTTCTGGGCCTCGTCGGTAGAGATGGCGATGAGCTTCATGCCCGTTTCATCCTGCCAGTCGGGATAAACCTCATGGATAGCCTTCAGCTCGCGGTTGCAAGGCTTGCACCATGTTGCAAAGAAGCTGATAACAAAAGGTTTGCCGTCATTCGACAGCGTTGCCGTGTCAACGGTTTTGCCGTCGATGGTTTTCAGGTTGACCGAGGGGAGCTGGGCGCTTGCGCCAGACACCGCAAATATGGCTAAAGCTACGGTAATCAGTGATTTTAAAAGTTTCATCAGATTTTCGGTTTTATATTCACACTATGTGGTGCCATCTGCCAATGACACGGTTTAATCTGCGCAAAGATAATCAGAATTTCCGAAATCGCCATACACCGGAGTTTTTTTCGTCACATCTGAACCGCGATTTAACAACCCTTAAATCCACTTCGGGAAACCCTCTCCACAACCGATATGCAGATTGTATGCAGCCCCGGTATTTTGCGCATAATCAGATTCCGCCACAAAGCCGCTGCAAAGCCCACGTCAAACGGCATCTGCGCAAAACAACCGAATATGTATATCCTATTCATTAACGGCATGATTGCAAACCTGTTCCCACAGCAATCCGACGCATAAAACACGTGTTAAAAATAGTTCACAACCATTATCGGCTGTTGGTATGAACCAAAATAATACCTACATTTGCATCCCACAATAATGCGCGTTATTACATAACGCCTCTGCATGGACAACGAAACAAAACAGAACCGAGACCTGATTATCACTACAACGACATAAAAATCATTAACACAATTCAATATTAAACCTATGAACCAAATGAAGAGACAGTTCCTGATGGCAGGAGCGTTGGTTGCCGGCATCTCCGTGTCTGCAAACGCCCAAGCCAACATGGCACCGGAATTCATCAACCCCATGCCGGGCACCGACATCGTCATCACCGACATGTCGCCCAACGGGAAATGGATGATTTCCGAGACCGCAAGCACCAACGACGGCGACATACGTCCGAAAGGAGGCGTGCTCATCAACCTTGAAAACATCACCGACAAGTACACAATATCCCACTCAAGCGGCCTGGCCGGTGTGGGAGGCGTGACAGACGATGGCTCAATCGTGGTAGGTGAATGCCAGACAAAACCGGCCATATGGTCGAAAGCGACACAGGAATGGACCATGCTCCCTCTTCCCGAAGGTTATACGACCGGGCGTCTGAATGCCGTGACTCCCGACGGACACTACGCTGTCGGAATCGTCGGCCAGGATAACATCTACGAATTCAATGCCGTATGCTATGACCTCACGACCAAAACAATCGTAGAGCTACCAAACCTGCCGCATATCGACATGACGAATGAAGACCAGAAGCAGAATTCGCTCAACGCCATTTCTCCCGACGGCCGCTACATTCTCGGCGTATTATCTTATAGCTATATATCACCGATGGCAACCTGCACATATGTGTATGACAGGCAGACATCGACCCATAAATTCATCGGATTCAACGAGCCATCCACCCCAGGCGGGAAATGGGTAGGCAAGGTAGACGGCATCCATGCTGTGGAAGGCGGCTTTATGAGCCCCAACGGCGAATGGGTCGGAGGCGCTGCCTACATGGTGAAAGATATAGACGGAAATTCTTTCGGACGCGAATACTGGGTAGGATACCGCTACAACATCGCCCAAGACAAATTCGAAGTTTACGACGGGCAATACGACACCGATGTCAGCGGTTTCTCAATCACAAACGACGGCACACTGCTGGCAGCCACACCCGCCGTCAATCCTTATTCGTCGATGCTTGTCCGCAGCGGCAACTACTACTATAACCTCAGCCAGATTCTAAAACAGGTCTACGACATCGACTTTGAAGCAAAAACCGGATACAGCGTCACCGGCAAGCCCGTTGAGGTATCTGCCGACGGACTCACCATCGCCATGCTGCCGTCGACTGCCGAGACCTACATACTGCGCCTGAAAGAGCCTCTCACAAGCGTGTGCTCCCAGATCGACCTTCTGGGCGACTACACGGTAACCCCGAAACAGGAAAGCGTTTTCTCGGCGCTGACAACCCTGAGCATCAATTTCGGCCAACCGGTGTCAGTTGTAGGAAACCAAAACCGCATCGCCCTTCTTGACGAATCAGGCAAAACCGTCAGAAACGCCCTGAAAGCCTCGGCCGAAGCCTCGACTATTACAATCGGATTCCGCACCACCTCCCTCGAACCGGGGAAAAAATACACTGTCCGCATCCCTGCAGGAATGATATGCCTCCAGGGCGACGAGCAGGTGAAATCACGCGAAATCAACATCACATATCAAGGCCGCGCCAACGGCCCAGTGAAAGCCATCAGCGCATATCCCGCCGACGGACATGCTTTCGCACGCCTCGACATGAGCACCAACCCGCTTATGGTGACTTTCGACGCCGAACTCAAAGCTGCCGAGAACGCCAAAGGTTATTTCTACCGCACCGACAACGACGAGCCCGAGCTGATATGCGAGCTCAACATCGCCTGCGGCTCAAACCAGATGATGGCCTATCCCACTGCCGGACAATATCTCTACAAAGACCTCGGCTACCGCATCGTTATTCCCGCCGAATCGGTTACCGACCTCAGCGGACAGGGGGGGAATGACGAACTCGTGTTCAACTACACCGGCACCTACGTGCGCGAAATCCCCACCGACACCCGCTATATATTCAATGAAGACGGCAACATAACCTCCAACTGGATGTTCCACGAAGGCGACCACAACCAGCCTATCCAGAAGATGATTGATTGGGGATTCGCCAACGGCGACGGATATCCATGGTTTGCCGTGCGCGACCAGGAATCGTCTGACAACTGGGCGCTGGTGTCACACTCGATGTATTCGCCAGCAGGGCAGTCTGACGACTGGATGTGCACCACCCAGCTGTTCCTTCCCGATGAAAAATGTGTGCTCACATTCGACTCACAGAGCTATCTCAAGAGCAAGAAGGATTATCTGAAAGTCTATCTTCTCGCAACCGACGACATCTTCACCTCAATCAACGAAACCACTGCCGCCCGTTTCCGCAAAGACGGAGATGTTATCTACAACGAGCTGCAGAGCCCGGGTGAAAACGAAGAGTTGCTTGCCGGAGAATGGAAACACAACGTAATCGACCTCGCCAAATATGCAGGCAAGAACGTCTACATCGCGTTTGTCAATGAAAACAACGACCAGAGCGCCGTATTCGTCGACAACGTAACAGTTGTGCGCGACGTCAAATATGCCGCATCGTTTGAAAACCCCACGCGTGTAATCAACAAAGACGCGCTCAATGTGAAAGGCGCAATCGCGATAACATCGGAACTTGACACATACTCGTCAATCTCGCTCACCCTCAAAGACGGCCAGGGCAACACCCTCGACCAGATAAGCGAAACAGGACTTAACCTTAAGAACAAAGATGTCTATCCATTCAACTTCGCCAAAGAACTGCCTTTGGCAAAAGGTGTGGAAAACAAGTTCTCGGTTGACCTGAAACTCGGCGACGAGGATGTGGAGACCCTCGCCTCCTCAGTGAAGAACCTCACTTTCGAACCCCAACAGAACATCGTGCTTGAGGAGTTCACCGGCCAAGGGTGTCCCAACTGCCCACGCGGCATAGTGGCAATTGACAACCTCCACCGCATCTATGGCGACAAATTCATACCCATCGCCCTGCATTGCTACACCGGCGACGAGCTCGGAGCGGGCCTCCATGCATATGCATCGTTCCTGAGCCTGAATGGCGCCCCTTCAGGCCGCATCAACCGTGGCGACATAACCTCTCCGATGTTGGTAGTCGACGGGAACTATCGTTTTTCAGCCGGCGAGACCGGTGACAATGCCGAAAACCTGTCGTGGCTCGACATGGCACAGCGCGAATTCGAGAAACAGGCAGATGCCCAGATTTCGATAGTTTCAGCATACGATGAAGATTCAAAAGGGTTCACAGTTGACTGCACAGTGAAGAGCGCACTGAGCATGACCGGGCAGAACATCAACCTATTCGCCGTTGTGACGGAAGACAACGTTCTGACCTACCAGTCAAACAACAACCACACATACGAGAACCCCGACCTCGGCGAATGGGGTAAAGGTGGAAAATACGGGCAATCTACCGTATATCCCTATTATGCATCACATGTAGCACGCAACGCCTACGGAACCACCTACAACGGCACCGGCGGCTATATCCCACAGAACATTGAAAGCGACAAAGAATACAAAGCCACAATCACAGGCGTGCTTCCTTCAACTGTGAATGTTCCCGACAACTGCCATATGGTGGTAATGATGATCGACGGCAACACCAACCGCATTATCAATGCCGACCAGGTTTCGTTGACCGGACGCTCCGGAGTTGAATCTGTCAAGACAGAGAATACCGATATAACCGTCACAGCCGTTCCATCCGCAGTGCATGTCATTGCAACCGGCGATTTCGTTGCTGAAATCTACAGCCTCACAGGACGCCTTATTGCAAGCGGTTCTGGCAACGACATGATGGAGCTCCACACCAACGGCTTCCAAGGCCCTGCCATCATCAGAGTCACCTCTGGTAATGCATCGTCGGTTGTCAAGATGATATTGAAATAACCCCTCCGGCAGGAAATCACACTGCCGCAAACACAATAAGTCTGCGGTCGCCTGCCAAAGGGTATGCGACCGCAGGTTTTAACTAAACCAAATTTTTCATACAATAAACACAACCTGCAATGAGGAAACTTTTTACCACCTACGCAGCAAACTGCGCCAGAGTATTGGCCTTGGCAGTCGTGACATGCTTCGGCATACAAGCGGCCAACGCCACAGACCTTGGCGAAATCGAACTCGGAAAAACCTACGAGATTGAAAAATACCAGCCATTGACCGGGCATTTCACAGCCTCTGAAGGCGGGAAAGTACTTATCGAGGGTGAAAACATCGGAATCTTCTCCGATGCAGACTACACCAACGAAATCGCCACCACCTGCACCGGCTATGCATCGCTGGGCATCACATACACATTCGATGCCGAAAGCGGAACAACCTATTATTTATACACAAAATTCCCGATGGCCTCAAAAATCCGCATTTCGATGAAACAGGAATTGGATTTCGTGAATGTGGAACCGGCAGCGGGAAGCTCATTCTCAGTGTCAGGAACCGGAACCGTGAATATCCAGTTCAACCTACCTGTCACAGTGGGCAAAGCATCGATAACAGCTAACGGCACCACAGCACGCGTCGGCGTATCCTCCTCCGGTTCATACATCTCTGTCGACCTTGCAACAGCTCTGACCAGATGGCTTGAAAACAGCACCATAAAAAAAGGTGACGAATTCACACTCACTATCAATGACATCAAATCGACAGCCGATGAATCACTTTATAACGGCGACGGCATCTACACTGTCAAATACATAGCAGCCGGACAACCGGCACAACTGCTGAAATATGATTTCCCGAAAATCTTCAAATCATATTTTGCACCAGGCGACCCTGATGGAATTGCCACCCTTACATTCGACAGAGACCTGCAGACTGAAGGCGCTGAAGCACGAATCAGCTACGGTGACATCGAAGCTGCCGACGGTCAATTCTACATGGAACGTCTGCCGGTAGCAATCAACGGGGCTGTAGCCACAGTTGATTTAACCGGCAAATCGCGCCGCGTGGCTGAAATGATTGGCTCGGCAGCCCCTCAGGAACTGATCAACATTCAGATTACCGGGCTTCGCGACACCGAAGGTAATTTCGTTCAGACAACCGCTACCGGGGCAGCAGGCTCTTTCTCATTCAACTGCAACTATCTCGAACTGCCACGTATCGACGTAATGGCCGACTTCTTCCCTGCACACGGAAGCTCACTGGCCGATGTCGACAAGTTGGAAATATGGATATCCGGCCTAAACGGCATCCGCTTCAACGGGTTCAAATTTGAATATGCCGACGGCTCTGAAACCAAATCTGCCGTAGTAAACAAAAACGACTGCGAATTCACCCCTGAAGAGGAGAACAGCGGCACATATATCGTTGCCATACCCGCAGAGGTAAAAGGGAAACAGGACATAACCGTAACGCTCCACGAACTTGTATCAACCGACGGCATCGACCACTCAAACGATGTGAGAGCGAAATATGATGCATTTGTAATAACATATTCAAGCCCTGAATACGGCGCGGAACTGGCCCGTCTGAACAACGGCGACGAAATCCTCATTGAGACGAACTATCTGGAGAAATACCCCGAAATGTTCATTACCTATCAGATATTCGACCTCGACGCAGCCGAAGGCGAAAATTCCCTGATCAAACCTGCCGCCCCACTCGCGCTCAACGACGACAACTATCACAAGGCAATTGTTGAAGGCAGCTACCGCCTGGTGCGCGGCCACCGTTACAATATGGAATTCACAGCTTGGGAGAATGAAGCCGCCAAAAACAACGGCGCAGCAGAAATCGGGAAAGCAACCATTCTTTTGCTCGGCACATCAGAACCCTTCCAAACCAGCGAAACAAGATTTGTAAGCATCACACCATCGGTATCGACAGTTCTGAAACCGACCGACAACGTGTTTACTCTCGAATTCGACGGCATGGTCAACATAATGGCAGCCGATGCCAAAATCCTGTCAGGCGATGCCGCCCCCATCAGCTTCGCCACCCTCGAACCTGAGGAAGCTGTTGTAGACGAAAATTCCGGCGAGAAATACAGCAACACATGGGTGCTCACCGCCGACAAAGACTATATGCAGAACATCGGGCCCAAAATGCAAATATCGATAAGGGCCACCGACATGAACGGCAACCTGGTTGTTGACGAGAACGAAACAAATCCCGAAGAGTCATTTGTGTTCATCTTCAACTATGACACAACGCAGAGCGGACTCGACAGCGTGATTGCCCCTGAAAACGGCAGTTACATTGTCTACAACCTACAAGGCATCCATGTCGCCACAGTTGAATCGCCGGCAGAACTGGAAAATCTCCCTGCAGGTCTCTACATCGTTAACGGTGTCAAGACCGTCATCAAGTAACCTCATCCTTCAATACAACAAAAGCCGCCGGGTCTCATTTCCCGACGGCTTTTGTTGTATCCCCACGTACAGAATGCAGAATGCCAGCCTAAGCTCTTTCTGACGGTTTTCTTTCTTCGAAAGATACTTATCACGATTCTTAATTATTGCTGTCCGATAAAACTTTTTGAGGCAAAACAAAATTAGGACCAGGGCTGGCGCATGAGATTTAACTTTCCTTAAAAACCTTGAGTAAATAGTCAA
>ERZ778510.1367-NODE-1367-length-15816-cov-5.211725_pt1 | contig 15816 bp, 10 predicted proteins | sample MGYA00510348_ERZ778510 | MGnify/ENA primary metagenome ERZ778510 (study PRJEB29527, sample SAMN07138969) | mouse gut metagenome | material: feces | host: mouse | place: China:Nanjing | collected 2016-01-25 ... | reverse complement strand
TTGTCCACGCGGATGGTGCCGTGGTCGGAGGTGATGATGACCGTGTGGCCCCGTTCGGCCAGCAGCCGCAGGATCGTGAAGAGGTCGGAGTGCTCGAACCACGAGCGGGTGAGCGAGCGGAACGAGGCGTCGTCCTCGGTCAGCTCGCGGATCACGTCGGTTTCGGTGCGGGCGTGCGAGAGGATGTCGAGGAAGTTGTAGACGATCACCGAGAAGTCGGCGTCGGCGATGCGGCCGATGTTGTCCACGAGGCGCCGGCCCTGCTCGGGGCGTATGAGCTTGTCGAACGTCCACTTCCAGTGCTGCTTGCCCTGCTGTACGAGCAGCCGCCGCAGGAACTCCTCCTCGTGCTGGTTCTTGCCGCCCTCCTCGTTGTCGTTGAGCCACAGGTCGGGCATCAGGCGCGAGATGGCCAGCGGCATCAGTCCTGCGAAGACGGCGTTGCGCGCGTATTGCGTGGCGGTGGGCAGGATGGCGCAGTAGAACTCGTCGGCGGCCACGTCGTAGTGGCCGCGCAGCAGCGACGATATGGCCCGCCACTGGTCGTAGCGGAAGTTGTCGATCAGCAGCAGCGTGGTCTTGGTGTGCCGCTCGGCCTCGGGGAGGATCTTCGAGCGCATGAGCGTGTGCGACATCACGGGCGTGTCGTCCGTGCGGCGGTTGATCCAGTCGCGGTAGTTGCGGCGCACGAATTTGCTGAACTCCTGATTGGCTTCGCTTTTCTGGTAGGCGAGCACCTCGCGGATGCCCGGATCGGCCGCGTCGGCCAGCTCGATCTCCCATCCCGTGAGCCGGCGGTAGAGCGAGCACCAGTCGGCGAACGTGTCGGCCATCTGGAGCCGGGCGGTGAGGCGCCCGAATTCGGAGCGGTAGTCGGCCGCGGTCTGCTCGGTGACGAGCCGCTGCTGGTGTACGTTCTTCTTGATCGAGAGCAGCACCTGGTTCGGATTCACGGGCTTGATGAGGTAGTCGGCGATCTTCGAACCCACGGCCTTGTCCATGATGTTCTCCTCCTCGCTCTTGGTGACCATGATCACGGGCGTGGTGGGGCGCACCTCCTTGATCTGGGGGAGGGTTTCGAGGCCGGTCATGCCGGGCATCATCTCGTCGAGTATGATCAGGTCGTAGGCCGTTTCCGAGGCCATGTCGATGGCGTCGTAGCCGTTGTTGCAGGTCTCCACCTCGTAGCCTTTCTGCCGGAGGAAGAGCACGTGGGGCTTGAGCAGCTCCACTTCGTCGTCTACCCAGAGTATCTTAACCATAGTGCGTGTGCGGATTGTCCGCGCAAAAGTAGTTTTTTTCCATTATAATGCCAAACGGCCCGAATTATTGTTCGTGCGGACGGGTTTTTCTCTCGGCGCGGCAGTAAGCGTGTGAAAGATAATATTTTATTCTCCGGCCGCGGGCGGTGTCGGGTCCGCGTCGCGCCGCCAGGGAGTTCCGGCGCGGGCTTCGCACGAAAAACGAAAAAAAGTGGCCTTGTTTATTGGCGGTTATCCAAATAAACCCTATATTTGCACTCCCGAAAGTTAATTTTAAAAACAACATAACATGACCAAGGCAGATATCGTCAGCGAAATCGCGAAGAACACCGGCGTCGAAAAGGTGCAGGTGCAGGCCATCGTCGAGGCCTTCATGGAGAGCGTGAAGGATTCGCTCATCCGGAACAACAACGTGTATTTGCGCGGCTTCGGCAGTTTCGTGGTGAAGAAACGCGCGAAGAAGGTGGCCCGCAACATCTCGAAGAACACCACCATTACCATTCCCGAACACAACATTCCGGCATTCAAGCCCGCCAAGAGCTTTGCCGCGAAGGTGAAATAAACTGGAGTTGAAAACCTTTTAAAATTTTTTTGACCATGCCGAACGGAAAGAAGCATAAGCGTCACAAGATGGCTACCCACAAGCGCAAAAAACGTCTTCGCAAGAATCGCCACAAGAAAAAGTAAGCAGGGTAGCACCTCTGTGCTATGTATAGATAAAGCTAAAGGGGCTTGGGCTCTTTTAGCTTTACCTATTTTAAATTCGAAATGCGTTCACGCCCCGGGAGGGCGTTGTGAGGGTCGCTGCGGAGCTTGCCGCACGGTCCTGAGGCGAAAGGGCTTCGGAACGGAGCAGCCGGGATGAAACGCCCTTGCGCGGTGCGGGTGCGGCAGCCGTTTTAGCCGCACGACGACCGGGCGGCGCTATTGCCGGGGCCGGAATCCGCACAGAAACGGCCGGAGGAAGGTGCTTCCGGAGCCGGTTTCCGCACCGGAGCAACCGCCGACAGCATTGCCGGAGTCGGAATCCGCAGCAAAACGGACGGTGGGAGATGCTTTCGATGCCGGTTTTCGCACCGGAGCATCGCCGGCGGTATTGCCGGGGCAGCGGATGCGGCGGGTCCGGATAGGCAGCCGGAAGCGGGCCGTAACCGCGGCCGGAGGAGCGCAGAAAGAAGTGGGGCGGACGAGCCCCGAGACGAAAGAATTACCGGAGCAGGCCGTCGCTCCGTGAACCGAGGCGGCCGAACGGACAATTTCATAGGATCGTCCCGCGACCTGCGGCGACGAAATTTAGATATATGAACAAAGAATTAATCGTAAATGTCAATCCGACGGAGATCTCGATCGCGCTGTGCGAGGATCGGGTGCTCGTCGAACTGAACAAGGAGCAGTGCCAGACCGGATTCGCCGTGGGCGACATCTATCTGGGCAAGGTGCGCAAGATCATGCCGGGTCTGAACGCGGCATTCGTCAATATAGGGCACGAAAAAGACGCTTTCATCCACTACCTCGACCTCGGACCGCAGTTTCCGTCGTTGCAGCGGCTCGTGAACTCGCATCAGCCCAGCAAGCGGGGCCTGCGCGTGGAGACCATGAAACTCGATCCGTCCATCGACAAGCAGGGCAAGATCGGCTCCTACCTCGAAGTGGGGCAGACGGTGATGGTGCAGGTGGCCAAGGAGGCCATTTCGACCAAGGGACCGCGCCTTACGGCCGACATATCGCTTGCGGGGCGCAACGTGGTGCTGGTACCCTTCACCTCGAAGGTGTTCCTGTCGCAGAAGATCCGCTCTTCGGAGGAGAAGAAGCGCCTGAAGCGCATCGCGGCGTCGGTGCTGCCGCCCAACTTCGGCGTGATCATCCGCACGGCGGCCGTCGAGGCCAAGGACGAGGATATCGAGCACGACATCCAGACGCAGATCGACCGCTGGCGCAAGACGGTGCAGAACATCCGCCGCAAGCCGGCGCCCGCGCTGCTAATGGGCGAGATGAGCCGCGCCAACACGATCATTCGCGATACGCTGAACGACTCGTTCTCGCAGATCGCCGTCGATGACGAGGCGATGTTCAACGACATCCGCAACTACGTGAAGGCGATCGACCCCGAGATGACGAAGATCGTCAAGCTCTACAAGGGCAACGTGCCGATCTTCGACAACTTCGATATTTCGAAGCAGATCAAGTCGCTCTTCGCCAAGTACGTGTCGCTGCGCCGCGGCGCCTACCTGATCATCGAGCGCACGGAGGCCATGAACGTGATCGACGTCAATTCGGGCAACCGCACCAAGGCCGAGGACAACCAGGAGCAGACGGCGCTCGACGTCAATCTGGCCGCGGCGAAGGAGATCGCCCGCCAGCTGCGCCTGCGCGACCTGGGCGGCATCGTCATCATCGACTTCATCGACCTGCACAAGGCGCAGAACCGCCAGACGCTCTACGACGAGATGGTGCGCCTCATGGCCACCGACAAGGCCAAGCACACGGTGCTGCCGCTCACGAAGTTCGGGCTGATGCAGATCACGCGCCAGCGCGTGCGTCCGGTGGCCGTGGAGGATGTGTCGGACGTGTGTCCGACCTGCAACGGCACGGGCAAGATCGAACCCACGGTGCTGCTCGACAAGAAGATCGAGAACCAGATCTCGTTCCTCACGCAGGACCGCAAACAGAAATACATCCACCTGGTGGTCAGCCCCTATGTGGCCACGTTCCTCTGCAAGGGCCTCTGGTCGCTGCGCCGCCGCTGGCAGTGGCGCTACAAGGCGCGCATCCGCATCACGGCCGACCAGAGCGTGGGCATCGTGGATGTGCATTACCGCGACCGCAAGGGCAAGGATCTGATTCGCAAGTAGACGATGAAGCGTGCCCGCGACAAGGCGGCGGCGCTCGGCGCCGGGGCACAGGGCGTCGATGCCCTCTCCCGCGAATACCGTGAGAAGCGTGCTACCGTCCGGCTTGAGCAGCTGGCCGGCGGCGCTCTTCCGTTTTATGCGGCGGCGGCCGTCGGCCGCGTGGGCGGCGTGCATCTCTTCGTGGCCGAGGACCGCGACGCCGCGGCTTACCTGCTCAACGACTTCTATGCGCTGCTGGACGAACGGCGCGTCCTCTTCTTCCCTGCCTCCTATAAACGCTCGATCGCCTACGGCGCGGAGGATGCGCAGGGCGTCGTGCAGCGCACGGCGACGCTCGATGCCCTGCGGCGTTTCGCCGCGGGGGAGAGTGCTGCGGCCGGTGTCCCGCCGTCCGCCGGAACGGGCGGCGGAGGCGACGGTGCCGCAGCCCGGGGCGGCAAGAGCTCCGCAGGCGGTGCGGAAGCCGGGCGGGCCACAGTTGCGGATGCCGCGCCGGAAGGCCCCGACTACCTGGTGGTCTGCACCTATCCCGAGGCGCTGGCCGAGCGGGTGGCCGACGCGTGCGATTTGCAGCGCGAGACGATCCGCGTGGCCGTGGGCGACCGCATCACGCCCGAGGTGCTCGTGGAGGCGCTGGTCGATGCGGGCTTCGAACGCGTGGATTTCGTCTACGAGCCCGGGCAGTATTCGCTGCGGGGCGGCATCGTCGATGTCTTCTCCTACTCCGAGAGCAAACCTTTCCGCGTGGACTTCTTCGGCGACGAGGTGGATTCGATCCGCCGGTTCAACATTTCGAGCCAGCTCTCCGAGGCGCGCCTCGCGGAGGCGGGCATCGTGCCGAACCTCAATGCGCGCGAGGCGCGCAGGGTGTCGCTGGCCCGCTTCGCGGGAGCGGAGGCGTCGTTCTGGTTCTACGATGCGGAGCATGTGTTGCAGCGCGTGAACGAGGTGCGCCGCAAACTGCTGGGCGACCTGGAGGACCCGTCGCGGATCGACTACCATGTCACCAGCCGCAACGGGCTGCTGGCCGACATGGCCGAAGCCCGCATGTTCGTGCAGCGCGACAACCTCAAGGAGCGTCCCGCCGTTGCGGCGGTGGCCTTCGACACGGCGCCCCAGCCCGAATTCAACAAGCATTTCGAGGTGCTGGCCGACGACCTGGTGCGCAACGCCCTGCGCGGATACGAGACCTACCTGCTCTCGGAAAACAAGTTGCAGATCGAGCGGCTCCAGGATATTCTGCGCCGCATCGGCCGCGGACAGGCCGCAGTGGTGCCCCTCGCCCTCACGTTGCACGAGGGGTTCGTGGATCATGCGCTGAAAGCGTGCTTCTATACGGACCATCAGATCTTCGACCGCTACCAGCGCTACCGCATCAACGGCGAAATCCGCCGCGACGAGCAGATGACCGTGGCGGAGCTCAACCAGCTGCGGCCGGGCGACTACGTGGTGCACGTCGACCACGGCGTGGGGCGCTTCGACGGACTGGTGAAGATCGAGGAGAACGGCCGGGCCCACGAAGCCATCAAGCTGGTCTACAAGGACGGCGACGTGCTCTTCGTCAACGTCCATTCGCTCCACCGCATTTCGCGCTACAAGGCCGGCGACGGCGAGCCCCCCAAGATCTACAAGTTGGGCAACGGTGCCTGGCAGAAGCTCAAGAACGCCACCAAAAAGGCGGTCAAGGACATTTCGCGCGAGCTTATCGCCCTCTATGCCAAGCGCAAGGCGTCGAAAGGCTTCGCTTTCTCGCCCGACAGCTATCTGCAGCACGAGCTGGAGGCTTCGTTCCGCTGGGAGGATACGCCCGACCAGCAGACGGCCATCGCGGCCGTGAAGAAGGACATGGAGTCGGAGCGCCCGATGGACCGCCTGGTGTGCGGCGACGTGGGCTTCGGCAAGACCGAGGTGGCCATCCGCGCAGCTTTCAAGGCGGCCGCCGACGGCAAGCAGGTGGCCGTGCTGGTGCCGACCACCATCCTGGCGCTGCAACACTACCGCTCCTTTTCGGAGCGCCTGCGCGACTTCCCCGTGAGGATCGAGTATCTCAACCGCACCAAGACGGCCGCCGAGGTGAAACGCATCCGCGAGGAGCTGGCGGCGGGCAAGATCGACATCCTGATCGGCACGCACAAGATGCTGGGCAAGCAGATCGTCTTCCGCGACCTGGGGCTGCTCATCATCGACGAGGAACAGAAGTTCGGCGTTGCTGCGAAAGAAAAACTCACGCAGATGAGCGTGTCGGTCGACACATTGACTCTGACAGCGACGCCCATACCGCGTACGCTGCAATTCTCGCTGATGGGTTCGCGCGACCTCTCGGTCATCTCCACGCCCCCGCCCAACCGCCAGCCCATCGTGACCGAAAGCCACGCCTTTTCGGAGGAGATCGTGCGCGATGCCATAGAGGCCGAACTGGCGCGCGGCGGGCAGGTCTATTTCGTCCACAACCGGGTCGAGGAGCTGCAGACCCTGCAAGGCATGCTCGCGGGGCTGTGTCCCAAGGCCCGCGTGGGCGTGGGACACGGCAAGATGCCGGCCGAGCAGCTTGAGAAACTCGTTATGGACTTCATCTACGGCGAATTCGACGTGCTGCTGTCGACCACCATCGTGGAGAACGGCATCGACATCCCCAATGCCAACACCATCATCATCAACGATGCGCAGAACTTCGGTCTGAGCGACCTGCACCAGCTGCGCGGCCGCGTGGGGCGTTCCGACCGCAAGGCCTACTGCTACCTGCTCTCGCCGCCCGACGAACTGCTTTCGCCGGATGCGCGGCGCCGCCTGCGGGCCATCGAGGAGTTCTCGGACCTGGGTTCGGGCTTCAACATCGCCATGCAGGACCTCGACATCCGCGGCGCCGGCAACCTGCTGGGGGCCGAGCAGAGCGGATTCATCGCCGACATCGGTTTCGAGACCTACCGCAAGATCATGGAGGAGGCCATCGCCGAACTGCGCGCCGAAGGGTTGCAGGTGGCGGGGCTTTCGCCCGAAGAGAGCGAGGCGGCCGGACCGGTGCGCTATGTCGACGACGCGCACATCGACATCGGGGTGGAAGCGGGGCTGCCGGACACCTACGTCGCGCAGCAGGCCGAGCGTCTGAAACTCTACCGCGAACTCGACTCCACGAAGAACGAGGAGGCGCTGCAAGCCTTCGGCAAGCGTCTGGAGGACCGTTTCGGACCCTTGCCGCGGGCGGTGTGCGAACTTCTGGACGTGGTGCGCCTGCGCTGGGAGGCGATCCGGCTGGGCATGGAGCGCGTGAAGGTGAAGAACGGACTGATGATCGTCCATTTCGTCGGCGAGGAGAATTCGCCCTACTACAAAAGCGACGTCTTCATGCACCTGCTCGAACGCGTCACGCGCCATCCCGAGCGTTTCGTGCTCAAACAGCACAATAACAGGCTGGCCATGACCGTTAGAAAGATCGAAGACGTGGAGGCGGCCTACAAAATACTGCGCGAACTTTGAATCTGATCGTCGACATAGGCAACACGCGGGTCAAGGCCGCCGTCATGGAGCGCGGCGAATGCGTTGCGCAGCGGAGTGCCGGGAGTCTTGAGCCGGCGATGCTGGACGAGCTTTTCGCCGCGTGGCGCATCGACAAGGCCATCGTCTGCTCGACGCGCGGCGATACGGCCGATGCGGCGGCGATGCTCCGCCGGCGGGTGGAGCGCGTGGTGGAATTCGGCCCCGCGACTCCGGTGCCGATCCGCAACGATTACCTCACGCCCGCGACGCTGGGCCGCGACCGCCTGGCCGCCGCGGTGGGCGCGGCGGTGCTCTGGCCGGGCCGCAACGTGCTGATCGTCGACTGCGGCACGGCGGTGACGATCGACCTGGTGACGGCCGACGGCACGTTCCGCGGAGGCTGCATCTCGCCGGGTCTCCGGAGCCGCTTCCGGGCGCTGCACGATTATACGGCGGCGCTGCCCCTGTGCTCTCCTGCCGAAGCGGAAGAAGAAACCGGCGGGGCAGCCGGTGCAGATACCGGAGCAAGTTCCGGCAGAGAGTCCGGCGAAGAAGCCGGGGCGGACACTGCCGAAGATGGCGGAGCGGCAGCCGAAGCGCATTCCGGCGGGGAGCCGGCGCAGCTGCTGGGCCGCACCACCCGCGAGGCGATCGAGCGCGGAGTGACGAACTCGCTGGTCTACGAAATCGAGGGCTACATGGCCCGTCTGCAGGGAAAAATCGACGGTTTATGCGTAATTTTTACCGGCGGCGACGCGAAATACTTGTCGAAAAGAATTAAAAATACGATATTTGCAAATCGTAATCCGGTTCTGTGCGGGCTGGATCGAATATTGGAATTCAATGTCAGTGAAGAACACCTTGAGTAGACTTTTTGTCGCGGCCCTGCTCTGCTGCCTGCTGCCTTCGGCGGCGACGGCGCAGACGAGCAGCATCAACGCATTCTCGCCCTACACGATGTACGGCATCGGCGAGCTCTCGACGCCGGGTACGCTGCAGATGCGTTCGATGGGCGGCGTGGGCGTGGCGATGCGCGGGGTCGGGACGGTCAACCTGCTCAACCCGGCGGCCTACAGCGCCATGCCGCAGAAAAGTTTCCTTTTCAGCTTCGGACTCGAGGGACAGAACTACTACAACTCGCAGAACGACAACGGTACGACCCGGAAGTCGGCCTTCAATACCTTCAATTTCCACGACATCGCCTTCCAGGTGCCGCTGACCCGCCGCCTGGGCTTCGGCTTCAGCCTTACGCCCTACAGCTCGGTGGGCTACCGCACGAAGTACTACCGGCCCTACGATCCGGAAGACCCCGTGTGGGGCAACGTGGGCCCCGTGCAGTATTCCTACGAAGGCGAGGGCGACGTTTCGGAAGTGAAGGCCGGCATCGGCTGGGAGGTGGTCCGGAACCTCTCGATCGGCGTGGCCGCGCAATATTACTGGGGCAAGATCGACCGCACCTACGTGGCGACGCCCACTTCGATCTCGGGCGAAGGGACCTTCAACCCCATCGTGGGCGAAAGCCGCTACAGCATTTCGCGCTTCAAGGGCCAGGTCGGCGTGCAGTGGAACGCACTGCTCAACTCAAAACGGGCGCTGACCTTCGGCGCGACCTACGACCTGGGCGGCGACCTGCGCCCCCGCAACATCGAGAAACTCTACACGTCGGACAACTACGGCACGACGGTCAAGAACGATTCGACGCATCTGAAACTGGTGCTGCCGCAGCAGGTGGCGGCCGGCGTCTTCTACCAGACGCCCAAATGGTCGGTCGGTCTGGACTACGTCTACCAGAACTGGGGCGGCCGCAACAAGGGCTCGGTGCACACGGCGGGCAGCCGTCTCGACGTGGCCTACACCGACACCCATACGGTGAAGTTCGGCGCGGAGTTCACCCCCAACCGCTACGATGCGCGCAACTTCATGAAGCGCTGGTCCTACCGGGCCGGCGTGCGCTACGGCTCCTACAACCAGACCTTCGGCGGCCATCGGCTCGACCAGTATGCCGTGACGCTGGGATTCGGCATCCCGGTCCGCTTCTTCGGCTCCTCGTCCATCGACGTGGGCGTGGAGTACGGCTGCCGCGGCTTCAACGTGGCCGAGCGCATCGGGCTGGTGAAACAACGCTACTTCAAGTTCGCGGTGGGCTTCTCGCTCTTTGCGGGCAGCGAGAACGGCGAATACTGGTTCGTGAGACCCAAATATGACTAAAGAACATACAAAAAATATGATCAGCAACATGAAAACCATTCAGATTCTGCTTGCCGCCGCCTGCACGATGATCGCGGTCGCAAGCCAGGCCCAGCAGGACTTCAGCGGTCCTCAGTACGCCAAATGGGGCGATACGCCGGAAGCCCGCGAGAAGAATATCATCAACAGCAACTTCCTGAAGGAGTCGTGCGACAACCGCGACTACAATGCTGCCGCAGGCTATCTGCGCGAGCTGCTCGCGAATTGCCCCGATGCTGCGGTCTCGATCTACCAGCGCGGCGCCACCGTCTACAAGCAGAAGATCAACCGCGCCAAGAGCGTGGCCGAGCGCAACGGCTATGTCGATTCGCTGATGATGCTCTACGACCTGCGCAACCGCTACTTCGGCGACCATCCCACGCAGGGCACGGCCTACATCCTCGACCGCAAGGCCCGCGAATATGCGACCTACCGTCCCAACGACCGCGCCGGTGTCCGCAAGGTCTTCCGCGAGGCCATCGAGGCGGGTGCCACCGATCCCGAGACGCTGGTGCTCTACTTCGGCAACATGTGCGAGGACTATAAGAATACCGACGAGGTGACGCCCGAGGAGCTGATCGCCGAGTACGAGCGCCTTTCGCCCATGTTCGGCGAGGCGGAGGCCGAGAAGAAGAAACAGTTCGACACCGCCTTCGGCTTGAGCGGCGCCGCCAGCTGCGAGAACCTGGAGAAGATTTTCAGCGCCAAGGTTGCCGCCGCTCCCGACGACGAGGCCGTTCTGGGCCAGGCTGTCGCGCTGATGACGCGTGCCAAGTGCAACAGCGAGTTCTACTGCAACACCGCTGAGAAATACTACGAGCTGAAACCCACCTCCGAGGCCGCCATGTCTCTCGCTGTGGCTTTCCAGACCCGCGGCGACTATGCCAAGGCCACCAAGTATCTCAACGAAGCGCTCGCTTCGGAGACCGATCCCGCCGAGCGCGAGAAACTCTATGTGCACATCGCGCTGGTGGAACTCGTAGCCAACCATGTCTCCAATGCTGCTGCTGCCGCCCGTTCGGCCCGCGAACTCGATCCCGAGGACGGCGTGCCCTACTTCGTTCTGGCGCAGTGCTACGGCATTTCGGCCGGCCAGTGCGGCGGTTTCGCAGGCCAGGCCGCTTTCTGGGCCGCCTACGACACCATGGCCAAGGCCCTCGAACTTCTGCCGGCCGATTCGGAGTACGTCGAGCACGCACGCCGCTCGCTCGCTACCTACCGCAGCCATTTCCCCACCCAGGAGGAGTGCTTCTTCAACGAAGCCAAGGAGGGCGCCCGCTACACGGTGGGCTGCGGCACGGCGGCCGGTCAGGTGACCACGGTGCGTTACCGTTAAAACGCTGCTTCTGTCAGTGCGGAGCATGTCCCGGCGCGTGACGAAATATTTGCGGGTAGCACTCCCTTTTCTGGGGAGTGCTATCTTGCTATACTCCTGCGAGCGGACCGCGGCTCCCGACCCGGCGGTCGAGGAGCTGCGCATGACCGAGTATTTCGAGGACCTCTCGACGGTCAATTCGCAGAACGGCCGGCGCTCCTACCACTTCGAGACCCCGCTGATGGAGGGTTATTCGCAGGCCCGCGAACCCTACCGCGAATTCCGCAAGGGGGTGAAGATCACCACCTACAAGGACGATTCGCTTTCGACCGTCGACGCTGTGCTGACGGCCAACTATGCCATCTACTACGAAAAACGCCAGCTTTGGGAAGCCAAGGGCGACGTGGTGGTGGAGAAATCGGACGGCAAGACGCTCTACACCCAGCAGCTCTTCTGGAATGCGAGGACGAAGAAAATCTACTCCAACGTCGACTCCAAGATCGTGCAGAAAGGCGGTACCGACGTCTTCATCGGCGAGGGATTCGAGTCCGACGAGGAGTTCCGCGACTGGCGTTTCCGCCGCATGAAAGGGCGCATGGAGGTGGATGTGGCGCCTGCGGGCGACTCCGATCCTGCCGGCGCGTCCCGTCCGGGTGTTCCGTCCGGCAGTGCTTCCGCATCGCGTCCGACCCCTGCTTCCGGCCCGGCCGGAGCCGGTGGCCCGTCGCCCCGTCGGTCCGCTTCCACGATGGCTCCGGGTGCCCCGTCGCGCACGGTCGAACCGCGACCGGAGACCAAACAGCGCCCGGCATCCCGCCGCTCCGACACCGGCAACCCGGATGGCGCACCGGAACAGGCCGCTCTGCGCCTTGAGACCGTCGACGACTCCGGAAAGAGGGAGCTGCGTTGAGGGTGTGAATCAGAATTTGCGTGAATCATGTTTACTTCCGTCATATTGATCCTGGCGATGCTGCTGCTCTCGGCCTTCTTCTCGGGCATGGAGATCGCCTTCACGAGCAAGAACCGCCTCAAACTGGAGATCGACCGCAAGCAGAGCCGCATGTTCGACCGCATCGCCGAGATCTTCGCCCGGCATCCGGGCCAGTACATCACGACGATCCTGGTGGGCAACAACATTGCGCTGGTCGTCTATTCGCTTTACATGTCGGTGCTGCTGCGCTCGGTATTTTATGCGCTGGGGTGGGAGAGCGTGGCCCGCGAGGGGTCGGTGGCCATCGAGACCGGCGTCTCGACGCTCATCATCATCTTCGTGGCGGAGTTCCTGCCCAAATCGGTCTTCCGCAACAACCCCAACTTCTACTATCGGGTGCTGGCGCCGGTGATCTACTTCTTCTACCTGCTGCTGTATCCCATCGCGCGGCTCACGACGCTCGTTTCGCACGGCATCCTGCGTCTGACGGGGCGCAAGATCGTACAGCAGAGCGCCCAGCCGACTTTCAGCCGCGACGACCTGGCGGCGCTGCTCGACTCGAACAATGCGGAGCAGGGACCCGATCCGGATCATGAACTCCGGCTTTTCCAGAATGCGCTGGACTTCGCCGACATGCGCGTGCGCGACTGCATGGTGCCGCGTGTGGACGTCGAGGCGGCGGATGCCGACGATACGACGGTCGACCAGCTCACCGAACGCTTCGCCGACACCAAATATTCGCGCATCTTCCTCTGGCGCGGCAACATCGACAACATTGTGGGCTATGTCAATTCGAAGAGCCTCTTCACCCGCCCGAAAACCCTGGCCGAGGTGACCATGGCGGTCAATTTCGTGCCTGAGACGATGCCGCTGCAGGCGGTGCTGCAGAACTTCATCAAGCACCGGTCGAACATCGCCGTGGTGATCGACGAATTCGGCGGTACGGCGGGCATCATCTCGCTGGAGGACGTGCTGGAGCAGATTTTCGGCGAGATCGAAGACGAACACGACGTCCCCGATCTGACCGAGAAACAGGTGGGGCCGGGCGAATATGTGCTTTCGTGCCGCCACGAGGTGAAGTATCTCAATGAGAAATACGGATTCGGAATCGAGGAGAACAAGGGCTACGACACCCTGGCCGGTTTCGTCATCTACCATTACGAGGGCATTCCCACGGCCGGCGAAACGATCGTCATCGGCGATCTCCAGCTGCGCATGCTCCGCACGACGCGTTCGCGCATCGAACTGGCCCGCGTGAAAAAATTGTCGTGACGGAGAGGGCTTTTCGGAATAAATTTACTATCTTTGACTGCTTTTTGGGAAACAACGATAATAAAATAGGAATATGGCAAGTTTGAACACCTTACGCACCAAGTTCGGCATCGTGCTTTCGATCATCATCGCACTGGCCCTCTTGGCGTTCATCCTCTCGTTGAAGGCCGAAATGGGCTTCTCGGGCAACGACCCGAAAGTGGGCGTGATCGACGGCGAGAAGATCAACTATTCGGAGTACTACAACCTCTACGAGCAGATCAAGGCCCAGAGCGGCGCCCAGGAGAGCGACGAGCAGCAGGCCGCTGCGCTGGCCGCTACGACGTGGCAGGTGCTCATCGCCGAGCATGTGCTCACTCCGGGCTTCGAGAAGGCGGGCGTCCGCGTTTCGGAGCAGGAGCGTCAGGCGATGCTCACCGGCAAGCAGCCGTCGAATACCTTCTACCAGGCTTTCGCCGATCCCCGCACGGGGGCCTACAACGTGGCTTATGTCAGCCGGTTCCTCTCCGAGGCCGAGAGCAATCCGCAGGCGATGGCTTCGTGGAAGCATCTCAACGAGCAGGCCCGGCTGGAGCGCGCCACCGAGAAGTACATGGCTTTGGTGCGCGGCGGCGCCTACGTCAATTCGCTCGAAGTGGCGCAGGGGCTGACGGCCGCCAACGACAAGTTTGCGGGCAAGTGGGCCGGCAAGCATTATTCGGCGGTTCCCGATTCGCTGGTCAAGGTCACCAACGGCGACATCAAGGCTTACTACAAGTCGCATAAGAACGCTTTCAAGAAATATCCCACCCGCACGTTCTCTTACGTGGTGTTCGAGGTCGAGCCTACGGACGACGACCTGCTTGCTTTGGAGCAGACCGTGCGCGAAGTGGGCGCCGAGTTCGCCGCTGCCGCCAATCCCAAGTCTTTCGTGCGGGCGAACCGCAACGGCCGTGTCGCCGAGAACTACGTCTCGGCCGCCCGGCTGAGCGACGGCGAGGCCGAGGCTCTGATGGCCGGCCGGACCTACGGTCCCGTGCTCAAGAACAACGAGTGGACGATGGCCCGCGTGCTCGACACGAAGATGGCGCCCGATTCGCTGGGTCTCCGCCACATCGTGCTGCCGTACACCGAAGAGGCGCTGGCCGACAGCCTGCTGCGGGTGATCCGCGGCGGTGCCGACTTCGCCGAGCTGGCCCTTCGTTATTCGGTGGCCGAGCAGACGGCGGCCAACGGCGGTGACGTCGGCATGGTGCCGTTCTCGTCGTTGAGCGGCGAGTTCGCCTCGGCGCTGGCAGGCGCCAAGCAGGGCGACGTCGTCAAGGTTTCGATGGGCGATGCCGTTCAGCTGCTGCAGGTTTACCGCGCCGGTCGTCCGGTGAAGCATGTCCAGGTGGCTTCGATCACCTATCCGGTAGAGGCTTCGTCGGCCACGGTCCGCGACGTTCACAACCAGGCGCTCTCCTTCACGCTCAACGCCAAGGGTTCGGTCGACAAGTTCAACGATGCCGCTTCGACGGCCGCGCTGACGCCGCGTGTCGCTACGATGGCGCAGGGCGAGCGGACTGTCCGCGGTCTGGAGGATTCGCGCGACGTGGCCCGCTGGGTTTACGGTGCCGACGAGGGCGATATGTCGGAGATCTTCAAGGTCGGCAAGGATTACGTGGTGGCCGTCCTGACGGAGATCGACGACGACGATTATACGTCGTTGGAGAAAGCCTCCGCGCAGATTCGTTCGCAGCTGATGCGCGACAAGAAATATGAATTGATCGCGGCCGGCATCGAAGGCGCGACGCTTGCCGAGCAGGCTGCAAGCCTCGGCGGCGAGGTTGCCGGATTCGACAATGTGACCGCCAATTCGTTCTACGTCGACGGCATCGGCCTGGAGCCCCGTCTGATCGGTGCCATCGGCGCCGCGACCGAGACCGGCAAGGTGTCGGCTCCCGTGAAGGGCTTCAACGGACTCTATGTTTTCCAGGTGGACGACATCCGGCGCGGCGATGCACAGACGGCCGAGGCCGAGCAGGTGCGCGCTCAGGCGATGCTCGAAAGCCGCGTTTCGCAGCTGGTGTTCCCGGCCATTCAGGAGCTGGCCGAGATCGAAGACCTGCGCGGCAAGTATTTCTGATAACGGCCGCATCGGCGGGGCCTTTTCGGCTTGAACAGCCGGGGCCGGTCCGGCCGATGACAGACCGACAAGCCAAGGGGGTGCCGAAAATTCGGCGCCCCCTTTTTCGTATCCCGCCTCGTTATGCAAGAGTCCGGTCCGCGCCGTGGGCGCTCTGCCATTCCGAAGCGGGAAAAACTATTTGAAAAAGACCGATTTCTTGCCGCATTTGCCATTTATTTTATATCTTTGGTTTGCCGAAGATACCGAATGGAAAGACGGAGCAACCTTTCAACTTTCACTTTTTTGTTCGTATCTTTGACTCCGTCTTAGATACTTCCGCCTCAGGAATGCTCGAATAAATTTGGCATTCCGTTCGGCTTATTCGTATCTTTACG
>ERZ778510.1350-NODE-1350-length-15970-cov-4.445932_pt1 | contig 15970 bp, 17 predicted proteins | sample MGYA00510348_ERZ778510 | MGnify/ENA primary metagenome ERZ778510 (study PRJEB29527, sample SAMN07138969) | mouse gut metagenome | material: feces | host: mouse | place: China:Nanjing | collected 2016-01-25 ... | reverse complement strand
GGAAGTTATCTTTAAAACTCCTCTGAAATTCAGCATCTTCTGAACCATTCCAGAACAAAAAACAAGTAAATAATCATAACACAGGGAGGTGTGGAGAGATGTTATCTCTGGGAAGGAATCCGGGCGAGTATCTGGTAATTGGAGAGGATATTGTCATTCAAGTTGTATCTATGGAAGGAGACTTACGGCTGTCTATAGATGCTCCAAAAAATGTGAGTATCGTCCGCGGCGAAGTGTATGAAAAGTATCATGAGAAGCCGGAATGTCGGGAACAGTCTATAACTCTGATCAAAGTATATGCAAAAGACATAAGCCGCCAATGCAGCCGGTGCAGCGCACCCGGACATCAAGAAAAAGGGAGCTTTTGCTGCCCTGCCTGCGGATTTCATGCGGACATAAAGACAAATGCTGCGCAAAACGCAAAAAAACGGGGAAGAGCCAAAGCTCAGATAAATGAGGGCAATGGGCCTGCCCTCATTTTACCGGAAGGACTGAGCCGAAGCTCATGACAGGCAGATGGCATCCATCTGTGATAGAAAAACAGTACATCGCTGTACTGCCGCGGCATTAGAAGGCAGGCGCGGCATCAGAATGACTCTCTGAAAATCTGCTTAAAGCCTGCGTATTGGGTATGCCATGACTCCGGGAACACAAAACTTACCGTGACGTACCGGGGAGCGAAGCGGAATATCTCTTCCGCATCATATCGGAAAATACCGTCTCACCTTGAAGACATTTCTTATATGACCAATGTGCCTTATTTTAAAAACATCTGACCACCCTGTCTTTGTATCAAAAATCATTTCTGAAAATGTTCCATCATGATCGGCATCCATTCTTTGCTTTTCTCACTGAGGGAATACTTTCCCTTATTCAGACACCAGTCATATACCAGCGCCCGTTCGCACATGGAATAATACTGTACAATATCACTGACGGGCTTTGAATCGCAGATCTCTCCCTTTTTTTGTCCCTCTTCTACAATCCTTGTCACCAACTTATAATAATGACGGTTCTGGTCTAAAAGCCGCCTCTGGCCTGCGGCGACCAACTGGGTTGAATACAGAGAAGAAAGCAAGTCTATACTAATCTTTTCCTCCATCATCCTGTGCGCCATATGATTAATATACATCAATTTATCAAAACTGTCCATGTCCCCCTTCATCTCACGGTCCAGCACTTCGTAATATTCATCCAAAACAAGTGACAGTGTATTCAGAAGTTCGTCCTTCGTGTCAAAGTAATAATAAAAGGAACCTTTTGAAGTGCCTGACAGTTCAATAATTTCATCTACTGTAGTTCCATTATATCCTTTCTCGTAAAACAGTTGCCATGCGGCTGATACGATTCTGCTTTTTACACTTTTTTTCCCCGTTCCATTTTCCATATCTTTTCTCCATGATTCGTACAAAGTGTACTAATATTCCATTATCTTTATTTTACCCGAAAGCCTCTCTCCTCTTTTACAGAGATATCCTTCGAGTCAATCCAGTCAATCTGGATATACATACGGTTGTTCAGGCCCTCCATGAGCTTAAAAATCAACGGCTCCCTTCCCTGAACCTCCATAAGAACCGTGCCGTCATATTCATTCTTCACCCATCCGGTAAGCCCCATAGACTGCGCCAGATATTTTGCAGTATAACGAAATCCTACTCCCTGTACCCGTCCATGAAAAACAATTCGTTTGCGCACTTCTGACATAATTTCACTTCCCAAAATATTAAGCAGCGTCCAGTATATTTCCCGAAATAAATAACACACTACTCATTCAAATATTGTACATGAAAATGAAAGCAAAAGCAATCGGCAAAGATAATTAGTAATATTGTTCCTTTATTCTTTCCTTAATCATCTGCTGCCCCTGTTGATTGGGATGCAGCCTGTCGGACTGTAAATACTCGCTGGTTCCGATTTCAGACAAATCCGCTACCTGATATCCGTATTCTTCTGATTCATTTATAATAATCTGATTCAGCGCATTAATCATCCTTTCAATCACCTGATTTAATACGCCCAAAGCTTCCAGCTCTCCAACAGGATCATAGATTGTAGTCACTATTACTTTCGCATCTTCATTCCGGTTCTGACGGATACTTTCCATCGCCCTTTTCCAATCCCTTTCAAAATCCTCACAATCCCATCCATATATAATCTCCGCCACCTCTGCCAAAATCTGCGGATTACCGGTAGTTTCTTTTTGGATAATTTTCAGAATCGACTCTATATCCCGAACCTTCATATCCTCATCAAAAACCTCCTGATATAACTCCCGGAATTTATTCAAGATGTCGTTCGCTCCGATTGTAACTGTAATTAGATCTGCCTTTTTCAAATCTTCCTGTACCTTTGTATCTGACAAGTATTTTTCATACAGTCCATTTACTGTAAGACCATTTTTTGTATATCCTGAAAGATTTACCGTGGTATCTTCTTCCTTTTTAATATCTTCTGTCAAAAGCTTGGGATAGCTCTTCAACCCGTCATCCTCCAAAACAGTATATCCATTCGGAATACTGTCCCCTAACGCTGTATATTCAAAACTATTGGAACCCTCCTTCAGTTCTCCCCTGCTGACAGTCACTATAACAACTATTGTACATGCACATACAATCGCTATTGCTGCAAATAAAAATTTAGTCCGACTACTTGTCTTTTTTATAATCATTTTCTACCGAAAATCCCCTTTTTAATTTCAAGAAATAATTTCAACTAAAAAACCATTCTGTTACTCTATATAAAGAACAACAGAATGACTTTTCTACCAGATAACTTATCTTATTTATTGCAGCATCTCACCCTTTTTCTCAAGAATCGCTGCCACTGCCATACATGCAGGACAATCACAGTACTTTGCTCCTGCGGCTTTGATCTCTTTCCCATGAGCCGCTACATTTTTTGCCATCTCTTCTCCAAAGATCTTCGCGCCGCCTTCTGAGCTGGCAAAATCAATCAGAGTGTCAACCGGCATAATATCTTCTTCCAGTTCCTCGATCAGATTTTTCGTCTCCTCTGCCTCTTTATCTGTTCCAACTGCTGCCAGCCAGTTTTCTGCGGCCTCTTTCGCCTCCGGGCTGCATGATGAAGCTCCTATCAGTTCATTCACCTTTTCGTTAATGTAATCTTTTACATTCTGGTTCATAGTTTTCTTCCTTTCATCTCAAAAACTCCTCTAGTTTCCTTTCTTCATTCTACTCCCCGCAATTTATCGTTGTCAAGAGTCTGACAGCCGTATAAAGATTAACAACATTTCTGATTGTGTCTTATAAAATATCTATAATTCAAACAGATATATTTTTAATTCTTGACATTGCCTTTTCTTTTATATATAATTCATTTATATAATCACTTTATATAAATGAATTATATTAGAGAGAGGTAAAGTAATGCCAAAGCAAAAGGTCACAAAGGATATGGTTATAGACGCCGCATTTGAATTAGCCAGAAACGACGGTATGGAACAGGTTATCGTAAAAAATATTGCAGAGAAGCTTGGTTGCTCTGTACAGCCTATCTACAGTTATTGCAGCAATATGGGAAGTCTTCGCTCAGATGTCATGAAAAAGGCGGGCTGCTTTGTACAGCAATATCTCAAGGAACATACTGATCCTGACAATCCGTTTCCGAGTACCGGACATGCATTTGTCCGTCTTGCCAAAGAAGAACCAAATATTTTCAAGATGTTCATTCTGCGTCCGAGAGATGATATTTCTTCTTTGGAGGAGCTGTATCAATCGGAAACAGATATAAAAACAGCCAAATCGATCGCTGATAGATTAAATATCAGCCTACCGCAGGCAAAATCGCTTCATCTGAATATGCTTATATATACGATAGGCATAGGGACTATTTTCTCCGTAACCACCCCCGGCATCTCACCTGATGAAATCTTTGCCAGACAGGAAACTGCATACCGGGCCTTTTTAAAGCAGACTTTAGAAGATAAGGAGTAAGTCTATGAAGCCGAAAATACTGATTATATACAAAAGCAGTACAGGATTCACACAAAAATATGCTGTACTTCTAGCAAAAAGGCTCAATTGTACTGCCGTAGATCTTAAGCACATAAAATCCGTTTCCCTGTCTGATTTTGACACGATCATCTTTGGGACGCGGGCACATGCCAATTCCATTGACGGATTAAAAAAATTCCGCAAAACGCTCCATCGATACAGAGGAACCAGACCAGATATCCTGTTTGTTACAGGTGCAGCCTCCGATGCGGAAAAAGAAGCGATAGACAGACTGTGGAAAAACAACCTGACCATAGACGAACTGGCTCATCTGCCTCATTTTTATCTGCCGGCAGGATTATGTTATGAAAAAATGTCCTTTACTGACAAAATAATGATGAAAGGTCTCGCAGCCATGTTGAAAAGCAAAAAGGATAAAACCAAAAAAGACTTTGAACTTGAGAAGAGAATTTCCAGCTCCTTTGATATTTCGTCCGAAAAATACATAGAACCGATCATAACATATATTTCACAGGACAGATAACTGCCGTATTCACAGACTGGACTGTCAAAGCAGACCAAATCGAACCAAAAAGGAATGATATCTGCCTTCAAAACAGATGCCATTCCTTTCTAATCCCGTTTACCCAAAATTCTTTTTAATCAGCATGCAATATTCTTCATACGGCTTCAGTGTATTCAGAGTATCTTCAAGAGAATCCCTGACTCCTTTGTAATACCAGCCGATCGTATCCTTGTCCTTCATCCGGAATCTGTTCCACAACTCATCGCCAAGCACCGGATAATCCCTGTCAATATCACGTATATTAGACAGCTTGTCCGCAAGACAAATCAACTTCACCTCATGGGGCGCATTTCTGATATGCTCAATCGTCGCTCTCTTTCGTTCCATCCATGTCTTAGATTTGTCTTCACTTTCCTGTGCAACCATATTCGCTACGCGTTCAGAAAATTCCTCCGCCAGCAACATCCTGGATACGTGCTCACAGTCCTCAATCGTATCATGCAGCAATGCGGCGCTTATCACCTCTGCATCCTGCGTCATGGATGACACAATGTCCCCAACTTCAATCGGATGCACGATATAAGGTCTGTTCGTCCCCTTACGAACCTGCCCTTCATGTGCCTTTGTCGCAAACTCCCTTGCTTTGTTAATCATTCTAATCTCCTCTTCTGACATTTCCAGATTTCGTTCCATTCCCATGCTGCCTCACTATATTCATCTTAACACCCAGACTATTTACTTAATCATCCTTTTCTATTCCCTCTCTCAGCCTCGCTTTCTCCTTTCTGTGAAATAAATCAAAGATACATGGAACAACGATCAGTGTCAAGATTGTTCCGTATATCAGTCCTCCAATTGTTACAACCGCCATCGGCTGAACCATATCTGAACCCATACCGACTCCGACTGCCATCGTACACAAGCCAAGAATCGTAGTCAGCGCCGTCATAACGATTGGCCGAAGCCTTGTCTTTCCCGCCTCTACCAATGCTGCCTTTTTAGATCTTCCTTCCGCAATAAGCTGGTTCGTATAATCGATAAATACAATTCCGTTATTAACGATAATACCCGACAGCATAACAAACCCAATCATTGCGATCACACTGACCGGCATATCCGCAATCCAAAGTGCAAGCAGTCCTCCTGTAAATGCAAGCGGAACTGTAAACATAATGATAAATGGTGAGCGGAGTGACTGAAACTGCGCTACCATGATCAGGTACATAAATACCAGTGCAAGCGCCAGCATCTTAAACAGCTCTATCATCGCCTCATTGATCGTCTCATCCTCTCCGGTCATCTCCACCTCATATCCTTCCGGTGTATCATAATCATTCAGGGCCTTCTTCACCCGGTTGCTGACCAGTCCGATATTATCATCTTCCTTAATTTCCGCGGTCACGGACATATACCTCGTCTGCGCCTTTCTGTTAATGGACTGCAGTCCGGACGCATCCACAAAATCCGCCACCTTAGACAGATTTACCTTTTTCGTCGTCCCGTCCTGCTTTGTCACCGTAAGCTTGATCTTACGGATATCCTCTCTCGTCAGGCTCTCATTCTCATCATCCTTCACATATACATCATAATCCTGCGTATCTGTTCCAAGAGTCATCGCCGATGACGGCTCGGCAAGCCTGCCATACAGCTCCTGATACACCTGCGCAACAGTAAGACCCTGCTTTGCTGCCTTATCCTTATTGACAACTACACGCAGCTCCTCTGTATTATCCTCTGTTCCGTCAGATACATTCTGCGTTCCCTTCGTATCCTCTACCAGCTTTTTAACATCCTTTGCAATCTCCTGAAGCCTGTCCAGATCCTTTCCTCGGATTTCAACATTGATACCTGAGCTTCCAAGAGCGCTCATGTCCATATTAGACATGTTGACTGTCAGTTCTCCGTTAATATCTTTTGTCAGCTTTTCAATCTTCTTTTGAAGCTGTTTATTAGAAAGAGACGGACTTTCCTTCGTAATTGCATAGAAAGAAATGACATTTGTCTCTACCTGTGTCCCCATCATGTCAGAAGAAGCTACGAGCGCGCCTACATCTTCAATATCGTCTATACCGCCGAGGATATCCATCACCTTATCCGCTTCCTTTGCAGTATCATCAAGGCTGGTTCCTTCCTCTGTCTCCAAAGTCATGCTTATCTGCGTACTTTCCATCTGCGGCATAAATTCCGTTCCGTTGGACACTGCCAAAACAGCGCTTCCCACAAATAATGCCAATGCTCCAAGCAGTACTAACACTTTTAATTTTAAAGCTATTGCGAGAACTTTTCCATAAACTTCTTTAATGTTAACAAAAAGTTTACTTTCTTTCTGCTTTGTTTTCCGAAGAAGCCCCGCCGACATCATCGGCACAACTGTAAGGGCAACCAAAAGGCTTGCCAGAAGAGAGTACGCTATAGTAAGTCCCATATCTACAAACAACTGCCTTGTGATCCCTTCTGTAAACACAATTGGAAGGAATACACATACCGTCGTAAGCGTCGATGCCATGATCGCACCGCTTACCTGACTCGCCCCGAGCATGGCAGCCTTCTTTGCCGAAGCGCCTTCATCATTTCTCATACGATAAATATTCTCAATTACAACAATTGAATTATCTACCAGCATTCCGACTCCCAATGCCAATCCTGACAACGAAATGATATTCAGCGTAATCCCTGTAAAATACATAGCCACGAGCGCCGTCACAATACTGATCGGAATCGAACATGCAATCACTAGCGTGGAACGGACACTCTTCAAGAATACAAGCAAGATAAGGATAGCAAGAACCGCCCCGTAAAGAAGGTTCTGAAGAACAGAATTCACGATCATATCGATGTAAACTCCCTGATCCATCAGAGTTACCGCATGGATATCTTCATGATCCTTACGTATCTGCTCAAATCTTTCTAAAACCTTGTCGCTGACATCTCCCGTCGAATAGCCTGTCTGTTTCTGAATGCTCAGCATCAGCCCCGGCTTCCCATTGATCTTAGCATAGGTTTCATCTGAATTATTCACAAGCTTCACAGACGCAACATCCGTAAGCTTCACCGGATCAATATCCTCCATATCCAAAAGCGTAAAATTCTTAAGCTCGTCGACGCTCTTAAATTTATCGCCTACCCGCACAAGATAATCGATGCCGTCTTCCTTGACATATCCTGCCGGCATACTGAAATTCTGCGCAGAAAGCATCGTTTTGACTGTATCTACAGACAGGATATCTTCTACCTTCACGCTGTTCTCCGCTTCTTTTTCAGCCGATTTAAGCTGCTCTTCCTGCATTTTGAGCGCGGACTCCCCTGCTGCAAGCTGTGCCGTACCTTCGCCGATTCCGACTGCCGCCTGAAGCTGCGCCGAGGCAAGCTTCCCCCTTGCCTGCGCAAGAGACATAGCCCCGTCATTTACCTGCTTTTCTATCTTGCTTAACTGATCCTTGCCGGCACTTAGCTGTGTCTGAGCATTAAGCATCTGCTTTTCCTGTTTGTCAAGCTGTTTTATCGTCTCAGTCAGGGTATTATATGTAGTATCATAATTCTGCATCGCCTCTTCCATCTGAGCGAGCTGCTGTCCAATCTCCTCCTTTCCGGGAGTTCCCTCCGGGATTGAATCGTATTGATTCTTCAGGGCATCATAAGACTCCTTCGCCTGTGTCAGACTGTCAAGCTGTTCCTGCGCTTCTTTTTTTCCGGTCTGAATCAGTGCAAGATTCTGATTAAGCTGCGTCTCCTGCACATTAAGCTCTGCCTTTTTTTCAGTCAGCTCAAGCTGTGCCTGCTTAAGCTCCTCACTCTTAACAGAAACTTCAGACTCTGCCTTTTCCATACCGGCAGCCGCTTTTTTCTTGCTTGATGCTAATGAGCTTTTCCCACTTTGAACCTGCTTTTTCGCCTTATTCAGAGCGCTTTTCGCATCATCAAGCTGCTTCTTCATCTCAGCCTTGATGTCATCGCCGATCTCATCTATCTTATCCTCGTTCACTGTAATCTCAACGGTTTCCTCAATGCTTCCTGTTACTGATACAGAAGCAACACCCTCTACGCTCTCGATCTCCGGCACCACTTTATCCTCAATCGTCTTACTGACCTGAGAAGTACTGTCGCCCTTTGCGCTCACTGCCGCAACAAGCACCGGCATCATATCTGGATTCAGCTTAATGATCATAGGATTCGTCACCTCATCCGGCCAAAACCCTTTAATCTGATCCAGACTCTCTCTCATTTCGATCGTTACAGAATCCATATTTGAAGTCTGCTCAAATTCCATAACGACAGTGGAGGCATTCTCACTGGACACAGACATAATATCCTTGATATTGCTGACCGTCGCCATCGTCTGCTCCACAGGCTTTGTCACAATCTCCTCTACCTCCTCCGGACTCGCACCCGGATAAGTCGTCATCACAATTGCATAGGGCAGATTCATACTGGGAAGCAGATCCACGGTCATCTTTGTAAATGAAACAACACCCAGAATAATGATCAAGACAACACCCACCACAACTGTATAAGGTTTTTTTACACTGAATTTTGAAAGCATTGGATAACATAACTCCTTCTATCATATAAGATCATCAAAAACTAATATGTAAATAATATCACTTGGCGCTTTAAATGGCAATGATTGTAGTGTATAATAATTGTTTAAGAAATTCAATTTAATTGCATATTTAGACAAATTTAATATTTTGTTTAGATAACAGGAGATATTATGAGAAAATGTATTCTGATCACAGGGGCATCCAGAGGAATCGGGAGAAGCATTGCTCTTCATTTTGCAAAGAACAATTATCACGTTTTTTTAAATTGCCGAAAATCAATAGATGAACTTGAAGACGTAAGAATGCAAATTGATTCTATGAAGACTGGTTCCTGTGAGATTGTAATGGGAGATGCGGGCAATCCAAAGGATGTACGAAGGATATTCGATAAAATCAGAGGGACATACGGACGGCTTGATGTATTGGTAAATAATGCAGGGATTTCACATATCGGACTTTTGAGCGATATGAGTGATGAAGAATGGGATAATGTGATACGAACAAATCTTTCTTCTGTGTTCTACTGCTGCCGTGCTGCGATTCCTGCCATGGTGTCTGAAAAGCGGGGACGGATCATCAACGTCTCTTCTATGTGGGGCGTCTCAGGAGCCTCCTGTGAAGCGGCTTACTCTGCCTCCAAGTCTGGTGTTAACGGGCTGACCCGTGCGCTGGCGAAGGAGCTTGCACCGAGCAATATACAGGTAAATGCACTTGCTCCAGGGGTGATCGACACTGTTATGAATGGACAGTTGAATGAGGAAGAGCGTCAAAACCTTGCGTATGAGATTCCTATGGGGCGTTTTGGCTCGCCTGATGAGGTTGCAAAAGTGATATGGGATCTGGCAAACGCACCGGAATATCTGACGGGACAGATCATCGGAATAGACGGAGGATACCTATAAGGAAGGGACATTCCTTTTTATTTTGGAATGTCCCTCCTGCTGTTTGATTGCTATTTACCAACTCTTTAGTCGTTCTTATTCAGCCACTCCTTCATAAGCTCTACATATCTGTCATTGTCCTCTACAAAACACATATGACGGCAGGTACGGAAAAGCTCCCACTCAGAATTCGGAATCCTGTCATACATATATTTTGCAATATATGGTGTACACAAGTCATTTCCGCCGTTGATAACGAGAGTTGGCTCTTTGATATCCTTAAGCTGCTCTGTCACATCGTAGTCTTTCAGTGTACCCATCGGAGTATACTCATTCGGTCCCCATCCTACGACATACGCCTCGCCGCCCTTCTTAACCGGACGTCTTAAACACTCCGGAGACTCCTCGGTCACTGCGCCTGCCGCATGACGGAGCATATACTCTGCCTCTGCCGCCTGATAAACCGGATCGCTGTAATCGTTAGACGAAGTCGCTTTCTCAATAGCGTCCTGCATCTCTTGAGGTAGCTCCTTGATCATACGATGCTGCTCGATTCCCCACATCCAGGATGCCGGAAGAGTACTGGAAAGAATCAGGCTCTTAAGTCCATCCGGCTTGTGATTGCACACATAGTCAAGAAGAAGCATTCCGCCCCATGACTGACCCAAAAGGTGCAGCTCGTCAAGTCCGAGATGCTCTCTCAATGCAATCAGCTCATTGATCCATGTTGTAGCATTCCAAAGATCCGGTCGATTCTCTACATAGGACTCCCCGCATCCTATCTGATCGTACATCACGATCTCACGCCCGTCTTCCTCTGCCAGCCTGTCCAGTGTTTCAAAATAATTGTGTGTAGAACCCGGTCCTCCGTGTAAGAGAACCAAAGGCTTTTTATTACCAGTCTTTTTCCCCACGATACGATAATATGTTTTGTACTCTAAGTACGGCATAAAGCCTTCTCTGATTTCCATCGGTGAAAACCTCCCTTATATATAATATTATTATTGCCGTTTTTATTATATATAAAATTTTCCGAAATGTACAGACGGAGAAATGATTATTTCTATCCATTTACAATGTCCTGCACAAGTCTCAGTCCTTCAATTCCTCTTCCTCCGTTTTCAGCCATTGTCTCAGTTTTTCAGCCCCCTCCTCTGTACGAAAGTCGCTTACTGTCATTGACGCCGTCTTGATTCCAAACTCTATATTCAGCTCCTCATCTCCCTGAAGTTCAATTAGATCAGCATATGAATTCTCATATATGACAGTCCCGTCGTCTCTGAATATATATCTCAGGTAAAATCCTCTTTGCTCCTTCGGGATTGTCCGCGGGCTGATATGACAGTTAATCGGAGTAATCTGCTCATCGAATCCTTCTTCAGGGTAATCTGAACTCACTTGAGATCCTCCCTGAATATACACATCGTTCTTTTTAGGTATAAGCCCGACGGTTACTACTCCGTCTACATTCCTATAAGTAACTTCCACCTCGCCGGGCAGCGTACTGACCCCGCCGGTGAAATAGCCGATATATACGTCACATAGCACGGCAGCCACAACCGCCGTAATGATAACCGCATAAATCATCCTTCTTCTTATCTTCTTAAAAACACTGATCTCTGCCTTTGCCTGAGCTTTATTCAGCTCGACATATTTAACCGATGCAAGATCTGCTTTCATACCTTCCAGAAACTCCCTGCATTCTGTACACTCCCTCAAATGCTCTTCAATAATATGATTACCCTCCTCACTTGTCAGTCCGTCTATATAACTCGGGAACAAATCTCTTATAATACTACATTCCATCCTATTCATCATCCTATTCATCATCCTTTCACAATTTTCTGTTTTGCCCGGTAAAATGTTACTCTTGCCCAGTTTTCATTCTTTCCGAACAATTCTGCGATCTCCCGAAAAGAAAATGCTCCTGTCAGCCGCAGAAGGACAACCTCCTTCGCCGTTTCATCCAAAACATGTACCTTTTTAAACAGTTCCATCTTCTCCTCCCGGATACACAACTCCTCATCCAGCGGTTTTTTATCGGACACCATGTTCTCATCTAGTGCTGCTGTTCCCTTCTTTTTCTTTCGCTCTAGTTCCTTATACCAGAGGTGCTTTGCAATCTGGCACAGCCACGTTGACACCTTGCATGTTCCGTCGTACTTGTTGGCACAGCGTACCGCCTGATAAAAAGTCTCCTGCGTAAGCTCCTTTGCCGTCTCGTCTTCATAGCACAAAGACATTAAAAAGCGATATACTGTCTGGGCATGCTCTCTGTACGCCGCATCCAAATTTAACATTTCCTCACCTCGCTTTACCTGTAGTATATTGCCGTTTACCATGTGAACTGTATACTTGTATATCCCAAAAATATCGTTTTCGTTACAGAAATTGTGAAAATCATTTAGTATATTGGAAAAATATCAAGGGATATTCCAGATCATATATCAAGAATATCCCTTTTCTTTTCCGGCATTGTCTGTAACGCCGGAATCAAAATTATATTCAATTATACTAAGTTATCATAACCTCTTCTCAAAATTCCCATCCACTGAGCATCCTTCTGTAAATATCATAAACGCATCCGGATCGAGTTTTCTCACGATTTTTTTCAACTGCGCCACTTCATATTTCGATACCATGACAAACAGAATATATGAAGTCCGGTGTGTGTACGCACCTTCTCCGTCCCAGTTTGTCACTCCGCGTCCGGTCTGCTCCATGATTGCTTTGGAGATTCCGACCTTTTTTGTAAATATCATAACACTTGTATTGATATTCTGGATATGTACATGATCAACTGCAACTGAAAGGACTGTTGCGTAGATCAGCGAATAGATGACAATCTCTATATCGAACAGGAACATACAGAGTCCGTATACAAAGATATTTATAATGATCGTCACTTTTCCTACGCTGAAATCCGGTAATTTCTTTGCGCAGCACAGACCGATGATATCCTGACCGCCTGCCGACGACCTGCCTCTTAGAACCATTCCGCTTCCAAGGCCGCATATAATTCCGCCGATAATACTTGCTGTCAGATAATCCTCCACATACGGCACCTTCGGGATCGGAATCACAACAAGAAACACACTCATCAAGGCAGTCATGATAAGCGTCTTGACAGCGAACTCCTTTCCCAAAACCTTGTACCCCAGATACATAAGCGGCACGTTGATCGCAAAGTAAATAATACCGGTTATATTGGCCTCCGGAGGAATCGGCAGATGCAGCCCCTGTGTAAGAAATAGCCCTGCAAGCTGCGACATACCCATGAAACCGCCGCTGTAAAAGCCCATCGGCACAATCAATATATTAAAGCCGATACAGTATATCAGGTTGCCTCCTACGGAATACATAAACTGCGTTATCCATTCCTTTCCTTTTGCACTCTTCAAAAAATCCATTGTATGCTTCCTTCTTTCTGTTAATAGTTTTCGTCTATATTCCACCCGGATGAGTTCAACTATATCCGATGTAAAACATTGCTATTCTATCACCAGATTTTTGGATATACAACCATTTATTATATCTATTTTCTAATCCTATCATTACAATTTGTAATGACCTGGGCACTATAATATTAACATAAAAGCAGAAATCATATCCCCACTTTTATGAGAACACGATTTCTGCCTGTAAGTCAATTTTATCCAATATAAATAACACACTTAATCTTATAATATCTTCGACAAAAATTCTTTCAGTCTTTCATCTTTGGGATTCCCGAAAAATTCTTCCGGATTCCCCTGTTCTTTGATCTTCCCTTCGTCCATAAAGATGACTCTTGTCGCTACTTCTTTGGCAAATCCCATCTCATGAGTAACAACCACCATCGTCATACCATCGCGGGCAAGCTTTTTCATAAGCTCCAGTACTTCTCCTACCATCTCTGGATCAAGCGCTGACGTAGGCTCGTCAAAAAGCATAACATCCGGATCCATGGCAAGCGAGCGTACAATTGCGATCCGCTGCTTCTGCCCTCCCGAAAGCTGGGACGGGTAAGCATCCGCCTTCTCCTCAAGCCCCACCAGACAGAGAAGCTCCATCGCCCGCTTCTTCGCCTCGTCCGTACTCTTATTCAAAAGCTTTACAGGCGCGAGCGTAATATTCTGCAGAATCGTCTTATGCGGAAACAGATTAAAATGCTGGAATACCATCCCCATCTTCTGCCGGTGTTTATTGATATCCACCTTTTTATCCGTAATATCCTCACCCTCAAAATATACCCGTCCCTCTGAAGGCTCTTCCAAAAGATTGAGTGAACGTAAAAATGTCGATTTCCCGGAGCCTGACGGTCCTACGATCACCACGACCTCCCCCTTATGGATTTCCTCAGAAATCCCGTTAAGGGCATGCAGATCTCCAAATGTCTTATGCAGATTCTGAACCTTAATCAAAGTATCTCCATAATTAGTGGTCACTGCTCCTCAGCCTCCTTTCAAGTATCTCCACAAACTTTGTAAATATAATTACCATTGTAAGATAGATAATCGCAACTGCAAGCAAAGGCATCAGCGCATCATAAGTACGGCTTCTTATAATATCGCCGCCCTTCGTAAGATCCTGCAGTGCAATATAACCAGACACAGAAGTCTCCTTTAACAAAACGATAAATTCATTGCAGAGCGCCGGCAGCACATTTTTAAATGCCTGCGGCATAATGATATACCGCATTGTCTGGACATAATTGAATCCGAGACTCCTGCCTGCCTCAAACTGTCCACTGTCAACAGACATGATCCCCGAGCGGAAGATCTCCGCCACATATGCGCCGGAATTAAGTCCGAACGCCATCACTGCAACCACTATCTTGCTCACATCCCTCACATCTCCGAATATTACAAAATAAATGATCAGAAGCTGTACAACTACAGGCGTCCCGCGGATAACCGTAAGATACAGTTTGCACAAGGCATTCAGAATCTTAAGCTTCCCTGTCTTATCATAAGTAGAACGCACAACAGCCACAAGGAAACCGATAATAATTCCAATAATAACGGCAAAAAACGTCACTTGCAGAGTTGTGATTAGACCGTCGGCGATATACTGCCAGCGGTCAGAAGTAATAAAATTATTTACAAATTTTCTCTGGAATTCCTCAAACATACCTTATCCTCATCTGCTTCCTACTCAGCGTCCGACTTAATGTACTTTGCAACGATCTCATCCAGCTTTCCGGACTCTTTCAGGCTCTTAAGCGCACCGTTTACCTGTTCTAATAATTCCTCATTATCCTTTGCAATCGCAATGGCATACTCTTCTTCCGTAAATGCCTCGTCAAGAATCTTAAGCCCGTCTGCATCCTTTACAAATTCCTTCGCCGGTTCCCCGTCAATCACTACCGCGTCAATCTTTTCCTGTGTCAGAGCCTGTACCGCTTCAAATCCCTTATTATACTGCTCAACCTCAGCATCTTTGATATCGCTTGCATAGATATCTCCTGTCGTACCAAGCTGAACACCAACTTTCTTCCCTGTCAGATCATCCGGGCCTGCAATATCGCTGCCCTCTTTTACGATAACAACCTGTGTTGCCTTTGCATATGTATCAGAGAAATTCACATTCTGAAGACGGTCCTCTATCACAGTCATTCCCGCCACACCAATATCAGCTTTTCCACTGTCAACTGCCGGGATGATAGAGTCGAATGCCATATCCTCAATCTTAAAATCCATACCAAGCTCTTCGGCAACTGCCGCCGCCATCTCAGCATCAATGCCTACGATATCATCGCCTTCGTGGTATTCATACGGCGGAAACTCCGCATTGGTAGCCATGATAAGAGTCTTCTTTTCCTCTCCGCCCTTCTCTTCCTCAGAACCCGCTTTTTCCTTACTTCCACATGCCGCCATAGAGCATACGCAGGCTGCGATCATTAACATACTGATAAACTTTTTCATCTTCATTTCTTTCCCTCCGCTTTAAATTAATTCATTTTTATTCATAAATAATGCATAAAAATACATCTAGCTTATTCTATCATATTTTAGTCAAAAAACAAGTGGGTTTTTATACATTTTTTTATAAAAAACCCACTTGTTTCTATGCATATTTACACAAAAA
>ERZ778510.1336-NODE-1336-length-16135-cov-4.803172_pt1 | contig 16135 bp, 15 predicted proteins | sample MGYA00510348_ERZ778510 | MGnify/ENA primary metagenome ERZ778510 (study PRJEB29527, sample SAMN07138969) | mouse gut metagenome | material: feces | host: mouse | place: China:Nanjing | collected 2016-01-25 ... | reverse complement strand
AATATAAGGTATTATTTTGTATACCTGTTTCTTTTTCCATCCACTTTTTAAGTACAGGGCTGATTTTTCTGTCTTTGAATCTGGTATCAAAAAACATATTGTTATGGGCAACTGAATTGCAGAGTGATTTTATGGTATACAGCATGCTGCTGAGCAGATTTCTGTTTGTATCAATGGAAACATCGAACATATTTAAACGCCAGATACATAGATTATCTTCTGCGCGAAGAGGATCTGAAAAACATTCAGGAGTTTCTGCTGAGAAGCAAAGAAAAAAATGCAGAAAAAGAATAACGGAAAAGGAACATGACTGGAGGAGCGGATATGACATTACAGCAGCTGAAATATATGATAACCATAGCGGAAAAGGGTTCTATTACAGAAGCGGCAAAAGAACTGTTCCTTTCACAGCCGAGCCTTTCCGGAGCGGTCAAGGAAGTGGAGCATGAAGCAGGAATCACGATTTTTCACCGCTGTCGGGCAGGCGTTGCGCTGACAGCGGAGGGCATGGAATTTCTGGGATATGCCAGGCAGGTCGTGCAGCAGATGGAACTTCTGGAGTCACGGTATATTGAGCATCGGCCGGAAAAGCAGAGGTTCTGCATCTCCACACAGCATTATACATTTGCCGCCAATGCTTTTGTGGAACTGGTCAGGCAGTTCGGGCAGGAACGGTATGAGTTTATTCTGAATGAGACACAGACGCATCAGATTATTATGGACGTCAGAAACCGGTTCAGTGATCTTGGAATTCTCTATCTTGGCAGAACCAATGAACAGGTACTGAGAAAGACGTTTGAAGAATATGGTCTGGAATTTTATGAACTGTTTACTGCGGCTCCCCATGTGTTTTTACGAAAAGGCCATCCGCTGGCGGAGCAGGAGAAGATCCGGCTGGAAGATCTGAAACCGTATCCAAGGCTGAATTTTGTCTAGGGTGCGTATGAATCTTCTAATTTTGCAGAAGAACTGTTCAGCAGCGAGGCCGCAGAGAAGAGCATCAGGATCAGTGACCGCGCCGCCATTGTAAACTTTATGATCGGACTGGACGGTTATACGATATCAAGCGGTATTTTTCCCAGATACCTTCATGGAGATGCGATTATTTCCGTTCCGCTTTATGAGGATGAAATGATGAGGATCGGATATATTCTGAATAAAGACCGGGAGTTGTCCAGACTTGGTGAAATCTATGTGGAAACTCTGAAACAGTATCAGACGACTTAAGATATAGGTTCTGCCTATGTCCTGACATAAGGAATTCGTATTACCTGTTATATGAGATTTGGATGTACAATCATAAGCGAAAGGAGGCATCAGGATGCCAGGCTATGTAACAGGTAATTTTTTAATTTATTCCATGATCAATGCGTTTACACCGGGACCGGGTAATATTCTGGCTTTGAACACGGTAACAAATTATGGATGGAAAAAAGGGACTCCGCTCTTTTTGGGAATTTTTTCCGGATATTATGTGGTGCAGATGATCTGTGCCGTATTTGTTTACGGAATCAGTACGCTGCTGCCGGATGTTCTGGGGATCATGAAATATGTGGGTGCTGCCTATATCCTCTGGCTGGCAGTCCATGTTGCGTTCGGACGTCCGGAGGATGCGGGCGCAGACCGGTCTGCATCTTTCTGGAAAGGGTTTATGCTGCAGTTTGTGAATGTGAAGATCTATCTGTTCGGGATCACGGCGTTGACCGGGTACGTGACGAATTACAGTACCTCCCTGTCCGTGCTGATCTTTTTTGAACTTGTGATTGCAACGATCGGTTCTGCTGCCACATCGGCATGGATCGGTGCAGGGATGGCAATTCAGAAAATCTATCGGAGGCATTATCGGCTGATCAACGTGATTCTGGCAGTCACTTTGCTGGAATGTGTATACAGCATATTAAAGTAAAGAGGAATCGGGTGCAGAATGCCGAAGATTTATCTGCAGCAGGAGGTAATGAAATGAAAAAGATTCTGTTGGCAACACCGACCATGCATGGAGAAGAGCAGCAGTATATTCAGGAAGCGTTTGAGACAAACTGGATTGCGCCGCTGGGGCCCAATGTGGACGCGTTTGAGCGCGAGATCGCATCTTACGTGGGAGCGCCTGCATCGGCAGCTCTTTCCTCCGGGTCGTGCGGGCACAGTTTGAAGGATAACAGGAATTTATTTGGTAAAACATGCGGTTTTCTGATATGATATATGAGGAAAAAGGACAGAATTGAGGAACCGGCATGAAGATTGCGATCTGCGACGACAGGAAAGAAGACAGGGATACACTGAGAGCGCTGCTGGAGGCATATGGGCAGGATTTTGAGATCAGGGAATATGAATCGGGTGAAGCTCTGCGCGCGGACAGAGAAGCGGCGCGGGAGTGCAGAATCATTTTTCTTGATATCAATATGGAAGGCATGGACGGGCTGGAGACTGCCGGGCAGATCAAGGCAGAATATCCGCAGGTGCATATTGTTCTTGTGACTGCTTACATCAACTATGCACTGGACGGGTATAAGGTGAAGGCGAGCCGCTTTCTGCTGAAAGACGATCTGGAGCAGACACTGCCGGAATGCATGGATGATATTCTGCAGGAGATCAGCAGGGAAGAGCGGATGGTGGAATTTGACTTTGTGGAAGGAAATGTCCGGCTGCGGACGGATGATATTATCTATATCGAGACCAGCAGACACAAGAATGTATTCTATACCAGAAGTCAGTCTTTCAGTATCTACCGGAAGATGGATGAACTGGAGGAAAATCTGAAGGGGATGGGATTTGTGCGGACGCACCAGAGCTTTCTCATCAATATGAAATACATCGGACGGATCAGCAGCTATGTTATGACACTGACCACCGGAAAGGAAATCTCGGTTCCGAAATCCAGATATTCGGATGTGAAGCGGCAGTACATGCTGTATAAGGGGGCAGAATGAGCATGGAAACATGGATGCTTTCCTGCTGCATCATTGCAATGGAAGTATGGGGAAACGTATATTTTTTTGATACATTTATGAAAAAGAAAAGGGAAGGACGGATGGAAACCGGCAGATATTTCATCCTGTTTCTTGCCTTTTCCGCTGTTGTGGGCGTGGATCTGCTTGTGGGGTCCATGGCGGTCAAAGTTCTGCTGGGGGTTTTGGTCAGCGTAATGTTCTGTGAGACGTTCTATCAGACCGGCTGGAAGCAGTCTGTCTTCTTTTCAGTGTTGAATTACTGTCTGCTGCTTCTGATGGATTTCTTTTCTCTTCAGATCGAAAATATATGGATATCGAAGGCGATTGCGGATGCATCGAAGATGGTCTTTCTGGCTCTGCCTGCAAAGATCATCTGGACCTGCCTGCTCTTTGCATTCCGAAGAATATGGAAAGGAAGGAACAGCTATGGGGAGCTCTCCGGCAGGGAATGGCTGAAGCTGGGAACGATTCCGTTCTTTTCCATGATGGCCATGCTGCTTATGTTCTTCTGCTACCGCAGGGATAAGGAGACGCAGATGGTCTATCTTTTTCTGACTGCCGGGCTGATTGCAATGAACTTTCTGGTGCTGGAGCTGATGCAGAATATTTTGAAAAAGGGAGAACTGCTGCGCATCAGCATGCTGACGAATCAGAAAACAGAGAGCCAGCTGATGCATTACCGGGACATGCAGGCAGTCTACGAACGGCAGGGAAAGAAGATGCATGACTATAAAAATCAGATAAAAACCATACAGGTGCTGCTGAAGGAGGGAAATACACAGGCTGCCGTCTCGCTTGCAGAAAAGCTGACGGAGAGCATATCCGTGGAAATGTCTGCGGTCAATACGAACCATCCGATTGTCAACGCGGTTCTGAATCAGAAATTCCATGCGGCCAGAGAGCAGGGCGTGTCCATGATCTTCAAGGTCAGTGATATGAGCGGCCTGCGGCTGGACGAGGAAGAGACAGTGATCCTTCTGGCCAATCTGCTGGACAATGCGATTCATGAGAGCCGAAGAGTCGTGCAGACCGGGAAAAAAGCAGTGATCCACATCAAGCTGGTGCAGGAAGGCGGAAGACTGCTCTTTTCCGTGAGAAACCCGGTGGTGGAAAAAGTAATGATGGTAGACGGCATGGTCCCCTGCTCCGGTGCAGAATCCCGTGGCATCGGCCTTTCCAATGTGAAGGCAGTGGCGGACCGGTACGGAGGGGACTTTGCTGTTTACTGCGATGAAGAAAAATTCCAGGCGGTGGTGATGCTTTGAAGATACTGGTGCTGTAACCGCCCTTATGATGACCAGTCACAAATGAGAATTTCTTTGGAAACACAGGCAAAGCTGTATATACAAAGGCTTGTGAAAGAGAAGAAAATAGAACTTGTGACATCATATGTTCTGGATTATGAAAACAGTGATAATCCATATGAAATGAGGAGAAATACCATTGCAGAATTTATAACAGTACAGACATCGGCATATGTGGATGTCAGCCACCATAAAGAATTGTCCTCCAAAGTGACTGAGATCATGAGTACAGGGATAAAGTATAAGGATGCATGTCATGTGCAATGTATGCGGGGTGTGAATTTTTTATTTCAACAGATGCCAGACTTTTAAAGTATCAAAGCAAAGAAATTATGATGTTAAATCCGATAGATTTTCTGGAGAAACTGGAGGCAGAATCATTATGAACAGAAGTTCGATAGATGTAATGAACAGAGGAATGCAGTGTCTGATGGAGAAGTTGGGAATTGTTGAAGCAGAACAGTTTATTTATCTGGTAAAAGCAGAGCAGCTGGATTATACGAAATGGCAACGTGAACATTTTGATGAAATGAGTAAAGATGAGACAGAAGCAAAGATGTTGGATTATGCACAGAAGAACCCTTTTAAGGGTGACCCGAAAGTTGTGATTTGAGAAACAGCGCCGTGTCAGTCAGACCGGCGCTGTTTTCAGGATGTGGGGGCAGGATGGTCATTTCGTGCAATGTATGGTCGTCTTGTGCTGTCGGGATTTAAAACAGGGGAGAACTGTAATAAGATAAAATGTGCTTACGGATATCAATGCAGAAAGAGAGGGATAAACATGAACATACAGATACCGGGAATACAGGCGGCTCTGACGGAGGAGACAGACAGACGGCATCCGGAACGTACAGAAGGGATTTTGAAGGATTTTGGAAAATTTCTGGAGGAAGCGGACACCATGCAGCACATGAATCTTATGCAGCAGGAGATCAGCGAAAAATTCCATGTAAAACTTTATGTGGCGGACTATGCCTGCGGCACAACAGACGATACAGCCAGAAGCCATGATCTGGCAATGGTTGACATGGGGCAGTTTCAGGGAAATGGAAACGTGGTTGTTTCCAGAAATACTCTGCTGAAAATGGTACAGGACGCACGATTCAGAGATAAAGTATATGCTTCCATTGAGGATCTGAACAAAACCGGCATCCGGTCCGGAGGCATAATAAAAAGCACAGGAGCAGTGATCCACGAGGATGGAACGGCTGGATACTGGACGGAACTTGATCCGGGAGACGAAGGGGAAGGCGGTACAGGCAGAAACCGGATTCTGGATGGCTCTGTAAACGATCCGGCGCAGAAGCGGGAGAATAAAACTGCACAGATGTTGGAAAATGATTTTATAAAATATTCGGTTTTCATGGGCAGCATGGCAGGATGTTCCGATTCCGGCAGGACGGAATGGGCGTACAACAGAAAAAAGCAGATGATGCAGTGAGGATGTGTTCATATGGTACATAGAATACATTGCGGAAATGGAAACTGCTACCTGATTTCAAATGGAACAGATGCGGTTCTGGTAGATACGGGAAGGGAAAAATACTGGCAGAAGGTGCTGAATGTCTGCAGGCCGTATCGGGTACGCCTTCTGGTGCTGACGCACGGCCATGTGGACCATGTTCAGAATGCTGCGTTTTTGTCCAGCGCTCTGGAATGTCCGGTTGCCATGCATAGAGCAGACCTTCCCCTGCTCTCCGATCAAATGGCACAGTCCCTGTCTGCGCACGGCATCCTGGGAAAGATCGTTCTGTCAGAATCCGTAAAAAGCTTTCAGAAGGACCGGATTCCTGCGTTCATTCCGAATATCTTTCTGGAGGACGGCTGTTCTCTGGAGCAGTACGGAGTCCCGGCAGACATCATCCACCTGCCCGGACATACACAGGGCTCGATTGGCATTGACATTATGAAAAAAGATCTGATTGTCGGGGATGCACTGATGAACCTGTTTTATCCAACCATATCCATGCTTTACCATGATAAAGCCGCCATGCAGCAGAGCGCGGACAAAATCAGCAGGCTGGGAGAGCGGCGGATCCTTTTTGGTCATGGAAAACCGGAGAAAAACAGAGACAGATGGTAAAATCTGTTGAAAAATTCCGGCAGGGCAAATATAATGGTAGGATAAGCAGATGCAGTCAACAGATGCTGAAATGCAGGCAGTGAGGGCTGACAACCGAAGAAAGCAGGTAAGGAACATGAGGCGCAGTGACAGAGAGATCAGTGACATGGATGAGATCATCAGAATCATGGAGAAATGCGATGTATGCAGGCTGGCACTTCTGGATGAAACATACCCGTACATCCTTCCGCTGAATTTTGGTTTTCAACGGGCAGACAACAGAGTGACCCTGTATTTTCATGGAGCGGATCAGGGAAAGAAGTACGAACTGATCAGGAAGAACAGCCATGCGGGGTTTGAGATGGACTGTGCACATAAGCTGGTGACGGGTGAAGAAGCATGCAGTTATTCGATGGAGTATGAGAGCGTGATCGGCAGAGGAAGGCTCGAATTTGTTCCGGAAGAGGAAAAACAGGAGGCGCTGCGCATCCTGATGAAGCATTACAGTCAAAAAGAGCTTCCGTTTCGTCCGTCCGTCATCGCGAAAACGACGGTTATGAAGCTGGTTGCTGAAGAGGTCACAGGGAAAGCACACAGACGGTGACACCCGGTATATGGACGCAGACGGCCGGCATGGAAGATGAAAACAGAAACAGAGAAAAAGGGGTGTATGAAGGATGGCAGATTATGATTACCAGAGCAGGCAGGCGATTTCAGAACGTCTGAACAGTGAGCGGAAGGAGAAGATTGAAAAGCTGTCAGGAAGGGAACAGATACTGGCGCAGAAGATTGCGGATGGAAAATGGCCGGAGCTTCTGGAAGAGCTGGGGGAGGATTGTGACCGGATTTCCGGGAAGCCTTCCTCATGGTATGAGCCAAAAGAGTCCGCGTGCCCGCATCAGGCGCTTCTGGACGTGTTTGTACCAAAGGCGTATCAGCAGTCCTATCTCTATATCATCGACAAACTGAACCGGTTTCCCTTTACCGCCGGGTACAGCCGCAGAACCGTGCGGACGGCGGACTACGGGCCGCAGGTTCTGCGGGTATTTGAACTTCTGCGGGCTTATGAAAAACTGTTTTTCTGCGGCGAAAATCTGGAGAACTATATGCTCCGGCAGCTGGATGGGGAGAAACTGGATTATATCCAATACAATTACGGATTTGATTCGTTCTTCAGTTACCTTTATGCAGCGGAGATCGACGGTGGGAATCAGGCAGTCATCAATGGGTTAAAGGATCTGATCTTAAGTGAAAATAATGCGGCTTATCTGGACCGCCAGATGATTCAGGGGATTGTGCGGTCGGACAGTGAAGAACTGCAGGAACTTCTTGGGAAGCTTCTGGTGGCGGCAAGGCTTCAGGAGGGGCTGCGCCAGGCGATCTGCGAGTCGATGGACGAGGGAACGCAGGAAGCCTTTCTGCGGATGCTGAAAGTGGTGGAAGAGAATGACCTGATCCGCTTTTCGGCCGTAAAACGGGCGGTGTCCACCTGGATCGGGATTTTCAATGAAGAGAGCGTGGACCGCGTGAATGAAAAGCTGTTAAAGCTTATGGGACAGTGTCTCAGAGAGGAGGCATTCTGCAGAAGCCTGCTTGAGACCAATGATGCAGTGGCCATCAACACGGCTTTGTGGGCGCTGGGATTCCGGGAGGTGCAGGATGCGATAGGGGCCATGGGAGAACTGGTGGATCACGGGACGAAGAACCAGAAACTGTCTGCTTCTTTCTATAACCAGTGCCTGTATGATAAAGAGCTGGAACTGCAGACTTCCAGAAAAGTTCTGCTGGAGCACAGCGATGATCTGGAACTGGTGACTGCGTTCATGCCTGCGTTTTCGTCCAGTGTCCGAAACTGGATCCGGGATTCCTTTGAGAATCGGTCCGTGTATTCTTTGCTCAGTGCGCCGAAGAAGCCGGAAATCACACGCTGTTACCGGGACCGGCAGGAAGCAGAAGCGCTCTATGCGGCCTTTCAGTCTGTCTGTGACCGTCTGCCGAAGAAGGGAATCTGCCATGATCCCTTTATCTTTCCCTGGAGCCGCGCAGAACTGCATCCGTCGGAACTGCTGATTCAGATGGCGTATCTGGCGTGGCTTCTGCAGGACGAGGAGAAGATCACAGCCATGGCAGGAAAGCTTGGGGATATTACGGACGAATATATGCGGGTGATCCTTATCAACCTGCTGCTCTATGAGCCCTCCGGCCCGGAGCAGAGAAGGCTGGTGATCGGGTATATGGGAAAGGCCCAGCGCACATCCGAAAAGGCCTATCAGATCGTCAAAAAATTAACAATAAAGGAAGAAGAATACGGTCTTCTGGAGGACATGCTCCGGTTTAAACGTGAGAGCCTGAGAGGGATCCTGATCGGATTTCTGATGGGGCAGCCGGATGCGCTGATGACGGAATGCCTGAAACGGCTTTTGTCAGATAAAAAAGAAGAGAAGCGCAGCGCCGGACTGGATATGCTGCTTCGGCTTTCCCATGATCCGAAACGGGCGGAACTTTACGGGCGTGTCCGAACCATGACAGAGCTGGTGGAGCGGCCCACCGATAAGGAAAAGATCCTGATTCAGGAGCTTCAGGGAAATTCCGAAGAAAAAGCGGAGAAAAAGAAGGGATACGGACTCTATGACCCGGAGGCGCCGGAGGAGCTTCTGGTTCCGGCTCCGGAGACCGCTGTGCCCGCGCCGGAGGAGCTTCTGAAGATCTGCATGCCCATCACAGAGCGGGAAGCGGTTCAGATCGCAAAGAAGATGGACCGCCTGATGGAACAGTATAAGGACTATGAATATACAGCGGGCAATGGAGAAAAATGCCTGATCGGAAACAGACTCTGGTATACAGAGGAAGGACTCCGTCAGAGACGGACCGAAGATGTTTCCGAATCTCTGGAATACTATCCTCTGACGGAAGTATTTCAGCAGTTTTATGAGACACAGATCGGCGATTACCATAAGATGATCGTACTGGAAGCGATTATGCTCGGGTTCAGTGCGGAGGGGCTGAAGGCAGCAAAGCCGTTTTATGAAAAGCTCTTTGGGCAGATGCCTCTTACGGGGGCGTCTTTGGGGCTCACGTATTCCGGACAGACCGGAGCGCTGAGAAATGTCTTCCGCTGGCAGTATCTGGACAAAAAGGCGCTCTTTGAGACCGGGATGCAGGTGGTGAGCGCGCTGCTTCCCCATGTCAGCTCAGAAAACAAACAGATTTATTATCAGACACCCGGGTGGAACGGACGCATGAACGACGTGATAAAGCTGATCTGCGAGATGCCGCTGTTCAACCGGTATTTTGAAGGCCTGCAGTACTGGGAGACGGACGAAGAGTTCGCCGGAGTCTTCGCCCTTGCATGGAGCTTTGAGATCCGCTGCCGGGAAGGCCGCAGAAGGCGGGATTTTATCGCCCCCAGAGGCGTCTACGGGCAGCAGGACACCCCCATGACCGGGATGCGGCCCTACTGGTTTTTGAAGGCGTTTCATATGGGGATGATCTCGGAGGACAGCCTGACGAAAGCAGTGATGGAATATTTTGCCCGTGAGGACACGCTGGCGGTGCTCTGTATGGTGAAAAAGGGCGAGGGAGTCAAGCCGCTGAACCGCCGGATTATGAACCTGTTTTTCGGAGAAGCGCCGGCAAAGGAAATCTATGAGACAGGCGAGGCGTATTTTGCAGAGGATACTTGGATTGGAGCGCTGATTCGCCGGCTGTATGAAAAGATTGTGCCGGTGCTGGTGGATACGGAGCTTCGAAGAGGTGAAGCGGAGACGGAATTTTCCTGGGATATGCGCGGTGTCTCCTATATCCGCGGGGTTGATTACCTGGTCCGGATTCTGATGGCTCTTGGAAAGGACAAGCTGAGCAGAGATTCCTATTATTCCTGGCACTACAATGGTGGGCTGCGTACCAAACGGGACGTGCTGTGCAGCCTTCTGAAGGTGTGTTATCCGCTGTCTGATGAGACCGGTACAGACCTGAAGGAGGCGGTGAAGGGAACCCGGATCCGGGAGGACCGTTTTGTGGAAGCTGCCATGTATGCGCCCCAGTGGATCGATATTGTTCAGGATTATCTGGGCTGGGCGGGCCTTAAGAGCGGCTGCTATTATTTCATGGCGCATATGAATGAGCGGTTTGACGACCAGAAGAAGGCGGTCATCGCCCGCTATACGCCGCTGACGCCGGAGGAACTGCAGGACGGCGCCTTTGATGTGTCGTGGTTTGAGGAGGCGTACGGACAGCTGGGAGAGGAGAATTTCAACAAGCTCTATGAGGCGGCAAAATACATTTCGGACGGGCAGAAGCATTCCCGCGCCAGAAAATATGCGGATGCCGCCAGAGGAAAGACGGAACTTTCCGCTCTGGCACAGGAGATTACAGAGAAGAGAAACAAGGATCTGCTCATGAGCTACGGCCTTGCCCCCTTCCGGAAGGACCGGGAGCAGGATCTGCTGGAGCGCTATCAGTTCATCGAAAAATTCCGGAAAGAAAGCCGTCAGTTCGGCGCCCAGCGGCGTGCAAATGAAGGGAAGGCGGCGGATATCGCCCTTGTGAACTTAAGCGTCCGGGCGGGGTATGCAGATGTGACCCGTCTGAAGCTGACCATGGAAGCGCGGCTCATTGAGGCCATGAAGCCGCTCATGGAGTGGACGGCAGTCGAGGATGTGGAGGTCCGTCTGTGCGTGGATGAGGAAGGAAAGAGTGCGATCCGGTGCCGCAGGGAGGAGAAGGAGCTGAAATCCGTGCCTTCCAGACTTGGAAAGCAGCCCCATGTGCTGCAGCTGAAAGAGGCTCACAAGAACCTGAAAGAGCAGTATGCGAGGACCCGGAAGATGATGGAAGAATCCATGGAGAACGGCGACCGGTTCCAGGGATCGGAACTGGCGGCGCTTCTTGACAATCCGGTGGTGTGTGCGATCTTAAGCCCGCTGGTATTCCTGCGGGGAGATCAGACCGGTTTTCTGAAGCTTTTGCCGGAAGGAACGCTCTGTTTGATACCGCTGGAGGGAGAACCGCTGGCGGTGGAAGCAGAGGAAGAGCTTCAGATCGCCCATCCGCTCCATCTGTATGAGGCAGGCGTCTGGCACGCATATCAGAAACATCTGTTCGATCACAGGATCCGCCAGCCCTTCAAGCAGGTGTTCCGGGAGCTGTATGTGAAACTGGATGAGGAGCTGGGCCAGAAGGCTTCCCGGATGTTCGCAGGCAATCAGATCCAGCCCCAGAGAACCGTAGGCTGCCTGAAGGGGCGCCGCTGGGTGGCGGACTATGAGGAAGGCCTGCAGAAAGTCTATTATAAAGAAAATATCGTTGCCCGCATCTATGCGCTGGCAGACTGGTTTTCTCCCAGTGATGTGGAGGCGCCTACACTGGAGTGGGTGGAATTTTTCAACCGGAAGACGTTTGAATCCCTGACGATCCGGGAGGTGCCAAAGCTGATCTACAGCGAGGTCATGCGGGATGTGGATCTGGCGGTGAGCGTGGCTCATGCAGGAGGTGTGGATCCGGAAACCAGCCATTCCACCATCGAGATGCGCCGTGTCATCGTGGAACTGAACCTGTCTCTGTTCGGCTTCCAAAATGTGACGCTGACGGAAAGCCATGCAAAGATTCAGGGGACAAGAGCTTCCTACAATGTGCATCTGGGAAGCGGCGTGGTCCATCAGGAGGGCGGCGCCATGCTGCATATTCTGCCGGTTCACAGCCAGAAGCGGGGCAGGATCTTCCTTCCCTTTGTGGATGAAGACCCGAAGACCGCAGAGATCATGTCCAAGATCGTGCTGCTCGCTGAAGATAAGAAGATCAAGGATCCGTCAATCCTGGATCAGATCCGGTAGAATTACCGGCGCTGCTTATCTCTGCTGCTGATGCAGTCGAAGTATTATTACAGGGAAACGATTCATAAAGCAGCACAGTCAGGAGGTGACCTGACCATATGGAATATTACAGCAATGCATATCAGTATCTGAAGCAGAAAAAGATGCTGAGCTATCTGGAGATGAAAACATCCGGTGACCTGTCCTGGACAGATAAGATTGATCCGGGTGTTTCTCCCACACAGGCTCTTTCTCCGGGTATGAAGAGCAGCGAAGAGATGGCGGTGCAGGAAAAACTCGGCAAAATACGGGCGAAACTGCAGTCAGGCGCCAGACTTACCGGTGCGGAAAAAGAATATCTGAAAAAGCACGATCCCCAGCTTTACAGTAAGGTTATGGCTCTGGAAGAGGAAGAGGAGGCTTACGCAGAGCGTCTGAAACAGAGTCGGACCAGAAATGACGCAGAGCGTGCGAAGACAGAAAAGCTGGCGGAACTGGCGGCAAATATGAAAAAGGAAGATGCTGCTTATATGCTGGCCCGTCTGAACCGGATGCGGGAGGTGGAGAAGAAGCTGGCATCTGTCATTCTGCGGAAACCCTGGCAGCAGGAGCTGGATCGGAAGCGTCTGGAAATATATAAAAAGAACAGGAAAAAAGAAGACGAAAAGATAAAGAAGAAAAAGGCGGAGAAAAAGCGCAGAGAGGAAGCAGCCAGAAAGAAAAAGGCGGAGGAGAAGCGCAGAGAGGAGGCATACAGGAAGAAAAAGATGGAAGAGAAGATTCGACAGGAGGCGGCGCAGAAAGAGGCCATAAGGAGGCAGATGATCGAGAGGGAAAAGGTGAAAGAGCTGATGGAGGAAAGGCAGCTGGAGGAAGAACGCATCGAGGATTCTGTTGTTTCCGAACGGATGACGGAAAGCGAGATGTCAGCAGAGCAGATTGCAAAGTTTATGATCGCAGCCGGAATGATGGATGAAAAGGCAAAAGAGGTTCGGGTCTCCGGTCAGGCAGAGGGCCTGGAGGATTCCATCCCGTCTGTGCCTTCCCTTGGAAGCTCCAGCGGGTATGCGGCATATCGTGCGGCTGCGTATATGCCGGAGCTTGCGGATCAGCAGAAGGAGAAAAAATCCTGTATCCGGCGGGCGTAAGAGGTTTATTACCTGCACCTGGGCCATCCGTTCAGGAATGCAGTCAGGGGGTGTTGTATCAGGGGTTGATACAACACCCCCTTTTTTGAGGTATCAGTCAGAAAGTAAGGAATATATGCTCATGACGGGAGCCTTGGGCTAAACAGGAGTGAACAGCAGCGATCTGTTTTGGCACGGATAACGTTTGGGTATAATGTATTGGCAAAAAGAAGGACTTAATGGTATACTGGTTTCCAGATTGAGATGACAGGAGATCAGAGACAAATGGAGAAGAAACTATTATATCTGGAATGTGAGAGCGGAATCAGCGGCGATATGACCGTGGCGGCGCTTCTGGATCTGGGCGCGGACCAGGAGGTGCTGGAGCGGGCGCTGAAGAGCCTTCCGGCAGGCGGTTTCCGAACGGTTATCAGCCGGGTAAAAAAATCAGGACTTGATATGTGTGATTTTGATGTGGTTCTGGATGAAAGATATGAGAACCATGATCATGATATGGAGTATCTGCACGGACACGATTACAGCCATGAAGCAGGGGATGGACATGTTCATGGACATCATCACGAGGAAGCGGATGTACATGCTCATGAGCATCATCATGGGGAAGCGGACGTGCATGCCCATGAGCATCATCATGGGGAAGCGGATGTGCATGCCCATGGGCATCATCACGGGGAAGCGGATGGACATGCTCATGGATATCATCGCGAGGAAGCGGATGTGTTGCATGCTCATGGGCATCATCATGAGGAAGCCGGCAGTTATGTCCATGGGCATACTCATGACGAAGCAGAGCCGCATCACCACGAAGGGGACCATGTGCACGGGCACAGAGGACTTCCGGAAATTCTGCATATCATAGCGCATGCGGATTTGACGGAGCGTGCGAAGGCAACGGCGGAAAAGATTTTCCGGATTCTGGCAGAGGCGGAAGCGAAAGCCCATGGAGTGCCGGAAAATCAGGTGCATTTTCATGAAGTGGGCGCAGTGGACTCCATCGTGGACATTGTAGCTGCTGCGGTCTGCCTGGACAATCTGGGGATTACGGATGTAATAATTACGAAACTGAACGAAGGACAGGGGACCATCCGCTGCCAGCACGGGATCCTGCCGGTGCCGGTGCCTGCGGTCATGAATATCGTACAGGCGCATGGACTTCCGCTGCATATCACGGAGACAAAAGGCGAACTGGTGACGCCCACAGGAGCGGCCATCGCAGCGGCAATTCGGACCGGCGACCGGCTTCCGGAAATATTTTCGGTAAAAAAGATGGGAATGGGCGCCGGAAAGAGGACCTATGACCGTCCAAGCATGCTCCGCGCCATGCTGATTGAGGATCAGGCAGAGGAGAAAGACCTCATCTATAAGCTGGAGACCAATATTGATGACTGTACCGGAGAAAGCCTTGGTTATGCGATGGAACGGCTGATGGAAGCCGGCGCCAGAGACGTGCATTATATGCCGGTTTACATGAAGAAAAACCGTCCGGCCTATCAGCTGAATGTGATCTGCACCAGAGCAGATATTGCGCGCATGGAAGAGATCATCTTCAAGGAGACTACGACGATCGGCATCCGCCGGATTCCCATGGAACGTACGATTCTGCGGCGGGAGCTTCGCACGGTACAGACCATTCTTGGAGAAGCACAGGTAAAGGTATGCAGGTACGGCGGTATGGAACGGTATTTTCCGGAATACAACAGTGTGGTTTCCCTGTGCAGGAAGCATGGCAGGGACTATCAGGAAGTATACCAGATGATCCAGAGATCCTGCAAAACCGTATAGAAAAGGCTGTCCTTTATTCCCCGGCAATGCACAGAGGGATTCCGTGCATATCTGCGGCAATATCGGTAAAGGAGCTGAAATAGCTGCCGATGATCTTTCGGGTGGCGGCGAGGCAGTAGAGATCCAGGAGGGCATCCTGCATGCCCTCCTGGCTGTCTCTTCGAAGACACCGGTTCTGATTGGAGAGGATACGGTCCGGATAGACTTCCCGGAGCCGTGTTTCTTCCCTCATGTCATCCGTCGCCAGATAGAACATGGTATCCGGATCGGCAGCGATCTCTTTCTTCATGGAATCCAGAAATGCATCGGTAGAACTTTTCCCGATGGCAGGCTGGTTGTCTGTTCTTCGGATATGCACACCTACACAGGACCGTCCGAACCGGGCGGTCATCTGATGGATCCGCATCTGCAGCGCTTCTGTGGGCACAAACAGATGATAATCTTCGGAAGGATAAAACCATTCCCATGTAAAAATATAAAGATTGCTCTTCAGACCGGTTACATAGTCCCGGTTCAGGACTCCGTTCTGGTCTCTGTGGGCGAGCAGCTCTTCATTGGTCAGGTAACTGCGGGCGGTTTTCTGGTAGAATAACTTGCGCGGATCTGCTACAGAATGAATGCTGGTGATCTTAAATTCCGTCACCGGCCGGAACAGTGCTTCGAACGGACAGTTCAGCTCCGGATTGCAGTTCCAGAGTACGAGAAGCTTCTCCTGCCGCTCCCGTGCAAGCCTCCATCCGGAATTAATCACGCGCATTCTATTGCATAAACCGCCGGAAGGTTGTATGATTATCATTGAGATACCTCGCTTATACTATATATTGAATCTGTGTCACTGATATCTGAGGATGCAGATGAACAGTTAATGCAAGTATAGCATAGAAAGAAGGTACGGGCAACGCACGGTTTCTTGATCATGAACTTCTGATTACCTGCTCTGCCCCGGACGCCTGCCATGGGCATATGTTCCTCCCAGACCCCGCTTGCGCTTAGTGAAGGGCAGCAGCGGTACTAAGGCGCGAAAAGACCGCGCCTAAGGACCGGCGCCCTTCAATGGGTCTTTCAGGAACATATGCCCATA
>ERZ778510.1335-NODE-1335-length-16143-cov-9.500870_pt1 | contig 16143 bp, 10 predicted proteins | sample MGYA00510348_ERZ778510 | MGnify/ENA primary metagenome ERZ778510 (study PRJEB29527, sample SAMN07138969) | mouse gut metagenome | material: feces | host: mouse | place: China:Nanjing | collected 2016-01-25 ... | reverse complement strand
CCGATAAATAAACGACCCGTCAAAAATATTTTTGACGGGTCGTTTATTTATCGGCAAGATATTTTGCAAAGGAATATTCTTATTTTAAACGTCATTCCTATCATTGGCTGCCGGAAGAAACCGAGCGAGTATAAAATACCCTATTCCACCTGCCAGAAGTGAGCCGACAACAATTCCGAGCTTTGCATCATTGAGCAATGCAAGCCCAGACGCATCTCCTCCTCCAAAGGACAGATTGGCAATGAACAGCGAAACTGTAAAACCTATGCCTCCGAGCATAGCAACTCCCGCAATCATCTTCCAGTCTGAACCTTCAGGCATAGGTGCAAGCCTAAATCTGACCGTCAACCATGAAAAAAGCAGAATGCCTACAAATTTACCGACCACAAGGCCGATGATGATAGCGAGACTTATCCCGGACACGAGCGTCATAGGATTCATGTCGAGCAGATAGATGCCGGCATTGGCAAACGCAAACAACGGTATGATAAGATAGTTGACTACAGGATGCAGCGAATCTTCAAGATCCTGAAGAGGAGAAATGACCTTGTCTGAAGCACTTTCTATTTCCTTAAGCCAGTCCATCTCTTCATGGTTTAACAATTTTCCGTTTCCAAAGTCCTCATCGTCGGCCTCATCGAAATTGCGGATGGAGCGTCGTATTATCTTGACATATTTGCCCGGAGCATAGACAGGGACAGAAGGCACGCAGAATGCCACGAGGACACCAGAAATTGTCGGATGAATACCTGAATTGAGGACGAAAAACCATACTACACCTCCGACAAGCACATAGAAAATCTTGCTCTGAATCTTAAGCAATCCCCCTCCTACTATGAGGACGGCAAGTCCGACTGCAGCATATCCGATGAATGCGAGGTCTATATGTGTCGAGTAAAAAGCGGCAATAACAATAATACCGCCGATATCATCGACCACTGCGAGTGTGGTCAGGAATATCTTGAGCGAAAGCGGAACACGCGAGCCAAGTATGGCCAGCACTCCAAGCGAGAACGCGATGTCGGTTGCCATTGGAATTGCCGCACCGTCAATATAGTCCGTGCCTGCCGAAAGAATAAGAAAGGATCCTACAGGAAAAACCATACCTCCGATCGCCCCCATTATAGGCAAAAGAGCCTGCCGGAACGACGAAAGTTCGCCAACAAGCACCTCTCGCTTGATTTCAAGACCTATCGTAAAGAAAAACAGCGCCATAAGCGCGTCGTTGATAAACTGTAGGACAGTCATCGGATGTCCTCCGTGAGAAAAAATGTTGAAATCACCAACTTGCAGACGCATCTCCTGATTCCAGAAGGACGAATAAAGACCGTTGATACCAGGAATATTAGCCACTATAAGCGCAAGCACAGTGGCCAGAATCAACACATTGCCGCCGGTGGCGTGATGACGGAGCGCCTGACGCGCCGAATAGAAAATATGATGGGCAAACCCGCCTGACTCGAAATCGACGGGATTCAAGTCCGGCTTGCCGTAAGATGATCCGTGAGCTGACATAATACTAACTTGATTTTATAGGCTGTAAATTAACGACGGATTGTCAAGAACGTTTTATGTTCTTAACAATCCGCCGGGGATTAAAGTTGCGTTTCGTCAGAATTTGGTTCTTTCCACCTGCGTTTGCTGCGACGGTGGTAGCGGATATGCCATGCAACCAAACGACCGCTGCGGTCAAGCACCATTATAATGAATATTATACCTGCAAACGTGATGGATAGCAGATAGAGATAATAGGTCGGTTCAGGATCAAGAACCGAAAGCAGTTCTCCGGCAGGAGTGCCGGTAACCGTCGGATAGGATATGGATGAAAGCGTCCGTTTCCACTCCACCACCCCATCTTTAAGGTAGACTATTGCCGCACGGCCACGGGCAAGCTCTTTGATCATCGTAGGCTCTGCGCTGTATATCGGATAGGAGGCCATCGAGACATCACGCCACCACTCGATGTCATCATCGTTACCGTTGACAATCGCCACCATCGAACCGCCACGGCCGGTTATAAACGTATTGAGTTCGTTGAGAAGATATGTATATGACAAATCGACTCCACGCATATCCGGGACTGTCACCAGAAACTGCTCCGAATCAGGCGAAATAATGTCAGCGGCGATATCCTCGCCATCCGCTATGACTGAAAATCCGTCGGAAAGCTCCTCAGATCCGCCACCGACCACTTTACGGTCAACGAAAGTCCATGTCGAGTCAGGAAGATTATCAATGCTGAAGCTCTGCTGTCTGCCATCCTTCTCATATATGAACTCATAGTTCACCTCAAAATCTGAATCATCCTCGCTGTCATTGTCGACAGGAATGAGCGAGACTTCCGGTCCAAAACGTCGGAAATCAATCAGAGGCTGCACATTGAAACCAATCATTGATATGATGACAATATAGAGCGTTACAAGTCCGCCGACAACCCACTGGACATAGGGGAAAAACAGTCCGTCGACACGGCTGTTGAACACCGCGAGATAGAGCAGAAACAGTGTTATGACGACATTTTTGAGAAACGTAGCCGTATTCGAGATAATCAGAAAGTCACCGAAACACCCACAGTCGGCAACCGGGTCGGCCACTACTATATAGAGTGTCAATGGCAACATGAATGCCATCATCAGCAGGAGAAGCCACACGGCCACACGGCGGTAACATCCCAACGCCAACAGACATCCCCACACAAATTCAAAGCTACCCAAGGCAAAGGCTGCAAGCACCACGAGCGCAGACGGAATATCCCATCCCCACACATCAAGATACTCACCTATTTTATAATAGCTGCCCCACGGGTCAATACCTTTGGCAAAACCCGAAACGATAAAGACCGCACCGATGACGACACGGAACACCCAGACCAAAGCCGGGTGGTAAATAACGTTAAGCTTCCTGAGTAAGCTTGATGATTGCGAAGACGGCATAGTTGATAATATCCATGTAGTTCGAGTCAATTCCTTCGGAGACAGTCGTAGCACCGCCATTGCCTTCGATTTCCTTGACACGCTGAAGTTTCGTGAGTATAAAATCCGTGTAGGAATTCACCCTCATTCCGCGCCAAGCGTCTCCATAGTCGTGGGTCTTGGCCGCCATTAAGCGACGCGCTTCTTCTGCATAACGGTCATAGAGGGCTGTGGCCTCGCCGGGATTGATGTCAGACTCGTCGGCATAACCGAGCTGGAGCTGTATCAAGCCTATGAGACCGTAATTGACGATAGCCATGAACTCTCCGAGTATTCCCTCGTCGACCATAGCCTCACCCTCTTCAAGCGTGCGGATGCGCTTGGCCTTGATGTAGAGCTGATCTGTTATCGAACGTGGACGCATGATGCGCCAAGATGCGCCGTAGTCGACAAGCTTGTTTACAAAAACCTCACGGCATTTGCCGAGGGCACTGTCAAACTGGCTGAGAGTCGACCGGACTGATGATGTGGTTGATGTCATTTTGTCTGTTAATGATGAATAAAAGCCGTGGCACTTTCCGGGACTTATTGTCAATCCGGAATCGTGCCACGGCTCAAGCGGTTATAATCAGCAGTCACAAAGTCAGACGGAGAGCCGGACACATCCGGGACATATCATCATGAACCTGACTGCAAAATTTGACAGAAAGATTACTTGCCGAGGAGACCTTCGACACGGAGGAGGTTGTCGCCGTCGTTGAGAACATAGTAGATGTTCTTAAGATAGCGGAGGGCATCGGTCTGCTCGTTGTCAAGCTGATAGGCTTTTTCAAGATACTTGACAGCCTCAAGGATGATGGGACGCATAGTCTCATAGTTATACTTGTTGTATTCCTGCTGTGACATATTTGCTGCTCCCTCGTCGAGATCATTGTATTCCTGCACGAGCATACGGCCAAAATAAAGGTTGTTGAGTGCTCCGTCAGGTTCAATAGTCACTGCCTTCTGATAGGCTTCCTTAGCACCCTTGAAGTCATTCTGCTGTTCAAGAAGCACTCCGAGCGAAAGATAATAGGCTGCATTGTTAGGATCGGCTGCGATAGCATTGTTGAGCATAGTCTTGGCCTTATCGAAATCCTTGCTTTCGATATAGCTGTTGACTACACGCTGAAGGAATTTGGGATCAGATGTACCGAACTTGTCAAGAGCCTGCTGCGAATAGCGGAGCTTGCGGGGTTCGTCCTGCATCTGATATGCCACGCTGTAGGCATAGTCATACGCATTCGCATCGTCATACCCCTTTTCAAGAAGAGCGTCGAATGTTGCGGCAGCCTTGTCGAGCATCTCAGCCTGCCATGCGGCAAGCGCGCAGTTATACATAATCTGTGTAGCTGTCGAATCTGGAAGTGCTGCGGGTGCATTCTTACCGAGACGCGGATTGGCGGGAATTTCAAGATAGTCGTTGAAAGCCTCATAAGCCTTCTTGTAGTCATGAGCTTCCCAGTAAGCAGCACCGGCGTTCAGGAAGTCATTTGCATGACCGGCAATCTGGCTTACGATATCCTTGGAAAATTTAGTCTTCTGCTTGCCTTTTGCATCAACAACAGTATCGACATCCAGAGCTTTCATTCCATAGTTATAGCCGTCAAGAAGGGCGTTGCTCATGTCAATGATGTTTACATCCTGACCGAAAGTCTTCTTGGCGAAAAGATCGTCATAGAGTTTGAAACCGGCCTTACCGGGAATCCAATAGGTCTGGGCATCCTTGTCGGTTTCAGGATTTGAAAATGCAGGTGTGATAGCCTGAAGTGCTTTCTGATAGGCTGCATAGCTATCGGCGCTCTTGAATGCTTTCTCGGCTTCCTTAACCACGGCCACCTGTGCGGTCATGGAAGCTGCGGTGAGAAGTCCCACGGTTAAGACGCAGATTTTTTTCATAATAGATTTAATTAGTATTAGGGGATTAATTTATTAAATTCTGAATTGTTTTACCTGATTTTCCGATTTTGTTGCGGTTCAAGCTTCGTCGTCATTGACATCGGGCTCTTCCTCATCAATCTCGTCATCCTCGATAATCTCTTCATCATCCATGTCATCGAAAGCAAGGACTCCGTCGGCAGGAATTTCGGAAACCACTTCCTGTACCTCTACCTCCTCGACTTCCTCCTCGGGATCGGAATCGACACAGCATACGGATGCGATGGTATCGTTACGTTTCTCAAGATTAATGATACGCACACCCTGTGTAGCACGTCCCTGCACACGGATGTCGGCCACATGGATTCGGATAGTTATACCGCTCTTGTTGATAATCACAAGGTCATTATCGTCATTGACACTCTCAATAGCGACAAGACGTCCGGTCTTTTCCGTGATATTCATAGTGCGAACGCCCTTGCCGCCTCGGTTGGTCACGCGATAGACGGGAACTTTCTCGGTCACACCTGCTTCATTCGTCACTTCAGCATCAAGAGGAGTGCGTTTGCCATAGCCACGTTCACTCAGCACCATGACATCATTGGCAGTGCCCTCGGGCATACATATCATGCCGACAACCTCGTCGTCATCATTGTCAAGAGTCATGCCACGCACGCCGGCCGACATACGGCCCATCTCGCGGACCTTATTCTCGGGGAAACGGATGGCACGGCCATTACGGTTGGCAAGGAGAATCTCACTGTTGCCATCGGTCATCTCAACGGTAAGCAGTTCGTCACCCTCACGGATGATGATTGCGTTGACACCACGTGCACGCGGACGGGAATAAGCCTCAAGACGGGTCTTCTTGATCACACCCTTCTTGGTCGCGAACACGAGATTGTGTGTGCGCACGAAATCGGCATCACCAAGCGACTTGGTGCAGATGAATGCCTTGACTGAATCGTCAGGCTCGATGTTAAGCATGTTCTGGATGGCACGTCCCTTCGAGTTTTTCGCCCCCTCGGGTATTTCATAGACTTTAAGCCAGTAGCAGCGTCCCTTCTGAGTGAAGAAGAGCATATAATTGTGCATTGAAGCCGGATAGATATGCTCGATGAAATCTTCATTTCGCGTGTCTGATCCCTTTGCGCCTACACCGCCACGGTTCTGTGCGCGGAACTCGCTGAGCTGTGTGCGCTTGATATAGCCGAGATGCGAGATAGTGATGATCATGTCATCATCGGCATAGAAATCCTCTGCATTGAAGTCGCCGGCGGTATAGTCGATATCCGTACGGCGTGCATCGCCATACTTGTCACGGATTTCTATCAGTTCGCTCTTGATAAGCTCACGGCAGGTGTGCTCGTCGGAAAGGATCAGTTCGAGGCGGGCAATCTCTTTCTCAAGAGCCTCGTATTCATTGCGAAGTTTATCCTGTTCGAGACCGGTGAGCTGGCGCAGACGCATCTCGACGATGGCGGCAGTCTGCGGGTCTGTCAGGCCGAAACGGGCTTTCAGCGACTCGCGGGCACTCTGGGTGTCGGATGCTCCACGGATAATCTTGATTACTTCGTCTATATTCTGTGAAGCGATGATGAGTCCTTCCAGAATGTGGGCGCGTTCCTGAGCCTTGTTAAGCTCAAACTTCGTGCGACGGATGACAACTTCATGACGGTGGCTGACAAATTCGCCGATAAGATCCTTTAGATTGAGCGTTTTCGGCCGGCCGTTGACAAGCGCGACATTATTGACACTGAATGAAGCCTGCATCTGGGTCATCTTATAGAGCTTGTTGAGCACGACACTTGCGTTTGCGTCGCTCTTGAGCTTGATGACTATGCGCATGCCCTTGTAGTTACTCTCGTCGTTGATGTCGGCAATGCCGTCGAGCTTCTTGTCGTTGACAAGCTGGGCTATGTAAGTGATAAGTTCGGCCTTGTTTACACCGTAAGGAATTTCAGTAACGATGATATTTTCATGATTGTCCTCGACCTCGATTTCAGCCTTCGAACGGATCACGACACGTCCGCGGCCTGTCTCATAAGCCTCTTTCACGCCATTGTAGCCGTAAATCGTACCGCCGGTGGGGAAGTCGGGCGCGGGGATGAATTTCATGAGCCCCTCGATAGTAATCTCAGGGTCATCGATATACGCCACACAGGCATTGATTGATTCAGCGAGGTTGTGGGTCGGCATGTTTGTGGCCATACCGACGGCGATACCAGAAGCACCGTTTACAAGCAGATTCGGGAAACGGGTCGGAAGGACAACGGGCTCGTCGCGCGTATTGTCATAGTTGCGCTGGAAATCCACCGTATCACTGTCAATATCAGCGAGCATTTCTTCACCGAGCTTGTCAAGACGGACTTCGGTGTAACGCATGGCGGCAGCGCCGTCTCCGTCCACAGAGCCAAAGTTACCGTGACCGTCGACAAGTGTGTAGCGCATGGCCCAAGGCTGCGCGAGACGAACGACCGTACCGTAGATCGATGAGTCGCCGTGAGGATGGTACTTACCCATAACCTCACCGACACAGTTGGCCGATTTCTTGTGAGCGCGGTCAGACGTATTGCCCATTTCGTTCATTCCGAAGAGCACACGGCGGTGTACAGGCTTCAAACCGTCTCTGACATCAGGGAGGGCTCGCGACACTATAACCGACATCGAGTAGTCGATGTAGGCGCTCTTCATCTCGTTTTCAATATTGATTTTAATGATGCGGTCTGCTTCAATCATAGCTTTTACAATGCGGAGGCCGATATTCCCCGGAGATAATTCAATGCGGAAAAGCGGCCTCGAAAAACTTTTTCTTCTTTATAATTAATGTGTAGTCGATGAAATCCTAAGGATTTTTCCCGACAAAGGTAAGAAATTTTTTGTAAAAATCGTATCTTTGCAGAGCAAGAAATGTTTTTTAATTGTTATTAGAATATAAAGGCTGACTTTGGCACAGTTTTTGTTATATCAATCATCGCCGGAGCCATTCCCCACAATATGACAACCATTCATATTTTACGCTTCAGTGGCCCGACACAAAAAACGAATTAAACCAAAACCACATCTTCTCACACAAGCCGCCGACACACTGTAACCCCTGTCACGATGGCTTAAACAATTCACCACTTAACCAAGACAAGAAAGATAAAAAACAATATGGACACCGTTTATTCAAGAAAATTCAAAGAAATAATCTCCGATGCTCCAAGGCAGGCGGCCCGCCACAACAGCCGCTATGTCATGCCAGAGCACATGCTGCTGTCACTTCTGACAGACATGGAGGGAGAGCCCGCACGCCTTGTCGACCGTGCCGCCAAAGGAGTGTCAGCCTACGAGTTGCGCGAGAACCTTGACAAAGCCTTGTTCAATGCCGCAACCGAACAGGGCTATCAGGGGACGGTCGGCATAAACGAGGTGAGCCTCAGCGATCTTACAGGACGAATCATAAAGCTCAGTGTGCTTGAAGCAAGAATGCTGAAAAGCAACGAGGTCGACTCCACCCACCTGCTGCTTGCCATATTCCACAATTCCGATGCCCAGAACTCGGAATTCATGGAAGCGTTCAACCGCGCAGGAATAACCTACGAGGCACTCTACAGACTCGTAGCCGCCGATGCCGACATCCCGACCGCACTCAACTCCGAATTTGCCGGAGATGAAGACGATGATGACGAAATGCCTCCACGTCAGTCGCCTGAAAGCCACAACTCGCCTCAGTCAGACCGCAAACGTCAGGCATCCACCGCCCAGCGTCGAGGAAATGACACGCCTGTGCTTGACAAATATGGCAATGACATGACACTCGCTGCCGAGGAAAACCGTCTCGATCCGGTCGTCGGCCGTGATGTCGAGATCGAGCGTCTTGCCCAGATTCTCAGCCGACGCAAGAAGAACAACCCGGTGCTCATCGGCGAACCCGGTGTCGGTAAATCGGCAATAGTCGAAGGGCTCGCCCTCCGCATTGTCCAGCGTAAGGTGTCGCGCATTCTTTTCGGCAAGCGCGTGGTGTCGCTCGACATGGCATCAATCGTGGCAGGCACAAAGTATCGCGGTCAATTTGAAGAGCGCATCAAGGCTATACTCGACGAACTGTCGAAGAACAGAGATATCATCCTCTTTATCGACGAGCTTCACACGATAGTCGGCGCAGGCAATGCCGCCGGCTCGATGGATGCCGCCAATCTGCTGAAACCGGCACTCGCACGCGGCGAAATCCAGTGCATAGGCGCGACAACACTCGACGAATACCGCAAGAATATCGAAAACGACGGTGCTCTCGAACGCCGTTTCCAGAAAGTAATGGTCGAACCGACGACTTCGGAAGAAACACGCATCATTCTCGATAATATAAAAGACAAGTATGAGGAGCACCACAATGTGAACTATACCCCCGAAGCTCTCGATGCCTGCGTACAGCTCACCGAACGCTATGTGTCTGACCGGAACTTCCCCGACAAAGCTATCGACGCAATGGACGAGGCCGGCAGCCGCGTACACGTGACAAACATAGCCGTTCCCAAGGAAATCGAACAGCTCGAACAGCACATCGAAGAGGTCTCGGCACAGAAGCTCCGCGCCGCACAGTCACAGAACTTCGAAAAAGCCGCATCTTACCGCGACAAGGAGCAGCAGCTAAAAGCGTTGCTTCAGGATGCGAAGACAAAATGGGAAGAGCAGCTCAACTCAATGCGTGAGACTGTCGATGCCGACAAAGTGGCCGAAGTAGTAGCCATGATGACCGGCGTACCCGTCCAGAGAGTCGCTCAGGCAGAAGGCAAGCGACTTAAAGAGATGTCGCCGGCACTCAAAAGCATTATAATCGGACAGGATCCGGCTATCGACAAAGTGGTGAAGGCCATCCAGCGCAACCGCATCGGCCTCAAAGACCCGAATAAACCGATCGGTACATTCCTGTTCCTCGGCCCGACAGGTGTCGGCAAGACCCACCTTGCCAAAAAACTGGCCGAATACATGTTTGACTCAGCCGACACACTCATCCGTATCGACATGAGCGAATATATGGAAAAATTCACCGTCTCGCGTCTTGTCGGAGCGCCTCCGGGATATGTAGGTTATGAGGAAGGCGGCCAGCTGACTGAAAAAGTACGCCGTCACCCCTACTCTATCGTGCTTCTCGATGAAATCGAGAAAGCCCACCCCGATGTGTTCAACCTGCTTCTGCAGGTGATGGACGAAGGACGCCTGACCGACTCGCTCGGACGTCGTATAGATTTCAAGAACACCGTTGTCATCATGACATCCAACATCGGTTCGCGCCAGCTCAAGGACTTCGGTGGCGGCATCGGATTCACATCGCGTCCGGCCGACGACAAGGAATATAGCCAAGGTGTGCTGCGCAAAGCGCTCAACAAGGCTTTTGCGCCGGAATTCCTCAACCGTATCGACGACATAATCATGTTTGATCCCCTGTCGAAAGAAGCCATCTTCAAGATAATCGACATCGAGCTCTCCGGCTTCAACAAACGGGTAAAGGAACTCGGCTACACGCTCAACATATCCAACGAAGCCCGCGACTTCATCGCAGAGAAAGGCTACGACGCTCAATTCGGTGCCCGTCCATTGAAACGAGCCATCCAGAAATATCTTGAAGACAAGCTGGCGGAACTCATTATCGAAGCGGAGCTGCATTCCGGCGACGAAATCAGAGTGACATACAAACCGGGCGACGATGAACTCACCACTGAAATCATCAAAGGCTGCTCCACGCACCCTGAACTCCCCGAAGCAGACACTGTGGGCAATACCGACAGCCCTGTGACTTCTGAAGACAACAAATAAGCCAACTGCCCCTACACATACAAGGCTGTGTCGAAATCAAACGTTCCGACACAGCCTTGCTTGTATCCTTATGTGTGTACAGCTGTCGTTATGAATCTGAAACCGCCGTTTAGGCCTAAGAGAACGACATCCGCATATCATATCAAGACACGCTGCCTTGCATAATAAATTTCAAAATGACACGTCACTTACTTTTTCAGAATTTTCAAAATCTGCGAGAACAGCCATTTTATTAAGAACCAGAAGACCAAATATGATGCGGATATGACCAACAGTGCAGTCCAATAACCGGGACAAGCACAAGTAACGATAAAAAGTATCAGTATCGCCCAAAGAACTATTCCAATCATAGCAAGTATACGATTTATAGGTTAATTTTTTGCCTCTTCTTATCTGTATTTTAATCGATATTCGCACCATCTTTCAGAGCCTGTGCGAGCCATGCGAATACGCAGAGAATAATAATGATGAATGACATATCTGACCTGATTTAGAAATTACACTGAAAGTCTTCATGACTTTCAGTGGCGAAATTAACAGCACAACGGGCAATAACACTGCCCATCAAAGTTAAATAATATTATCAAGGCATATTATAATATGTCCTTGGCTCCGGCAGTTCGGTTTAATATCCGAGAACCGGGTAAAAGAAGACGCACACCACCTGAAAAGCCGTGAAAAATTCGTAACTTCGTGGCCGGAAAAATTTTTATAATAGTTTGACTCTGAATATGGTTGTCGGCAAACAGATTTATAAGCACCCTCTATTACTTATGCTTGTTGCGTTTATCGTGGTAAGTGTGGTTGTGTCGTGTGGTAGCAATCCGGAAATAGACCGTCAGTTGACCATGGCGGAGGAAATTATGGAGCAACACCCTGATTCAGCCTATATGCTGTTGAATGGTATTGACAAAGAAACTCTTTCAACCAAGAAAGAGAAGGCTCGTTACGCCTTGCTTATGTCGATGGCTCTTGACAAGAATTATATTGACACCACGACTTTTGATGTCCTCCAGCCGGCAATTGACTATTATCTTGACAATGGTACGCCCGATGAGAAATTAAGGACTTATTATTATCAAGGTCGTATATTTGACAATCGTCAGGATAAAGACAACGCCCTTAGTACTTTTGCAAAGGCCCTTGACAACACAGTCGGAGTAAGAGATTCATTGTGTATAGCTCGTGCTCTTGTTGCTCAAGCCGGCTTATATAACGACTTTTATGATTTTGAAACATCTACGAGAAATCATCTAAGAGCGGCAAAGATCTATAAGAAATACTCATACGACTATTATGAGCTTGATTGTTTGCTGAATGCTCTAAATGGCGCAAATCTATTGAATGACAAATCGCTTGCTGACAGCATACTGAGTCTTTGCAATACCTTTAATAATCTCGATAAAAACCAGCAACAATCGTTAAACAAGTATAAATTGTTATATGCGGCACGACATGGGTCAAAGAAAGTATTAGCAGAAATTCTCAGTAAACAAACCCCAGGAACTAACAACAGTCCAAATTTGAGGCTAATCCTTGCATTGGCATACCATAGATTTGGAAATAATGAAAAGGCAAAGAATTACCTCGATTCGGTATTTGAAAGTGGGGAAAAATTCGACACACTGAGATATCTGTCAATATCTGTAACCGTTTTAAGAGACCTAAAAGACTTTGAAGGCGCATTATCCAGTTACTGGGATTTTAGCCATAGACAGGATGCAATTAATTCTGCGAAGTTTGAGCAAAAATCAAAGTCTATAGAGGAAAAGCACGAATTAGAGCTTAAAGCACAAGAGGCCGAGAGACGAAGAAGTCAAGTAGTTTGGGGCAGCATCGGCATAGTGATGCTTCTGTGTATTGTTATATTGGCTTACTCTCTGTATGTCAAAAAGATGAAAATAGAGCATACCAACGACCTGCTCAAAATTCAGAATTTACAGAACAATCTTTTTGAAAAGAATAAACAGCAGGAAGAAATGTCGGGCAAGATTGAAAGTCTGTTCGGAACGCGATTCAAGCTGCTTGACGGTCTTGCCTCGTCTTATTTTGAATGTAAGGAAACCGGACAGGAACAAAAGCGTATATATGCCGAGGTAAAGAACTCGCTCGGTGATTTCAGCTCCGTCACCGCCACGCAGGAGCTGACGGATGTGGTCAACGGATACAAAAACGGACTGATGGAACATTTCAAAGCTGACTACCCCAAATTGTCGGCCTCGCAATATCGCCTCGCGCTTTATCTTTTCTGTGGATTTTCACTGCCGTCGATAAGCATATTCATCGGCACTGACCTTCGCAATATCTATGTCTATAAATCCCGCCTGAAATCAATAATTTCAAAGAGCGAGACACCTCGCAAAGAGGAATACCTCAAATATTTCGCCTGATGCGGAGCCTTGTTAGGCAATGTTAGATTTTATTTTTGGGCATATCTGAATATCAACACCTTACATCGACCGATGTAAGGTGTTGTAGTTTGTAGTCAGGCTGATTGGACGTAATTTTGCATCGTAAATCAAAACCAAATAGTATGATGCAATCGTTCAAATACGGACTTACCGCAACTGTGGGATATATGGTACTACTTACAGTTTTGCTCGTTCTGACAGCATGGATTGAAGGAAACGGAATGAGCTACATCTACTACGACCTTATCTCTCCTTTCAATGCAGTTCTGTCGGCAATATGTGGTATAATTGTGTTCTTTACCGGATACCGTTTTCCTCGAATCTTTTCGCGCATGGTTGCAGACTATAAATCGGAGTATCCCGATGTGCCCGAAAAATATGTCATCCAAATCTGCCGGGGAAAACTGATGAAAAGGTACTCATTAAATATCGCAACCGGCTGTTTTCTTGCAAGTCTGTTTATCTGTATCGGAAAACGTCCTCCGGTTATCGTTTGGTATCTGATTGCAATCGGGACAATATCCTTGATAGCATACATACGATATGGGCAAAAATATAAGAATCTATAATCACAAAACGCTATAAATATGAGACCAATATTCATTTTCATTATCACTCTGTTCTGTGCTTTGTGTGCATTTGCACAGACAGAAACTCCTGACAGTGTGAAGGCACGGGAACTTAACGAAGTTGTGGTTGAGGCTCAGATGCAACGTACCTCTTCCAATGTCACTACCTATTATCCTGACAGGAACAGCAAGCGCACTGCTCAGAATGCGATAGACCTGCTCAACAGAATGGCGATTCCCCAGATAAACGTAAATCCGATTGGAGGCTCAATTACAACTCCAAGTGGCGACGAAGTTTCAATATACATCGACATGGAACCGGCTTCGCAGGAGGAGAAAGACGCATTGCGTCCCGAAGACGTAAAAAAGGTGGAATATTTTGTTTTCCCTACCGACCCGCGTTTCAATCATGCCAAATATGTGATAAACATCACCCTAAAACATTATAATTATGGCGGATATGCTAAAATATCGGGTACAGGCAACATAATGGCCGGTTCGGGTCGCGGACTTGCGTATGCAAAGACAGCATACAGGCGCATGACTTACGACATAAGTGTAAACGACAAATATACCGACCGCCGTCACACGGGTGAAGAGCAGACACAGGTGTTTCGTTTCCCCGATGAAGCCGGGGGCATCAATGAAATCACCCGCAGCAATCTCCTTGACGGCAGCCGCTTTCAGCAGAATCAGTTAGGAGCCTCGTTCAGAGCCAAATATACGTCGGACAAGGCTGTTGTCTCCAACAGTTTCTTTTTTACGGCACTCAACACGCCAAGGAGTTCGTATGACGGCAGACTGATCTTCTCGTCCGACGCATTTGACGGCAGTTCTTATTCCAATTCGCTCAACTCGACATACATCTATCCCCGCTGGAAAGGCAATTATTATTTTAATTTAGGAAATGGGGTCAAGCTCAACGCTATCCCATCGTTCTTCTATCAGCACACAAAATCTGACCGCAGATATGTTTCGGACGAAACAGCAATCAGGACTGACGCGACAGAAGATGCTGTCACCGGGGAACTGCAGATTCAGCTCAATAAGTCGTTTCACAAATACCACACTCTTGACATAAATCTATTGGGAATTTACTACAACAACAAGGTGAAGTATACAGGCAACACGGTCGCCTCTCCTGAATTCAACCAGTTTGCCTACGGAGGCATCATTGGCTATACTTTTGCAAAAGACCGCATTCACGGCCAGCTGTCGGCAGGTTTGGCGGGTGAGTCGAACAAAATCAGCGGAGTGCGTACAAACAGTTTTATCCCTCTTGTAAATCTTAACACCCAGTATGCCTTTAACCAAAAAAATCAGATAAGTCTCTCCGCTATGTTAGATATACGCCCCGTTGAGGCATCTGAAAAAACACCTGACGTAATCCGGGAAAACGAACTGCTCTATAAGACCGGTAATCTCCATCTGAAAAACGTAAAGGTAAGTAAGGTCACTCTTGATTACACTTGGCTTCCAAACAATAAGTTTTCGCTATCGGCATTTACAGGCTGGAGTAGAGAATTCAACCGCATAGTACCTGTGTTCACTCCTGATGGCCCGGATGGAATGATGATCCGCACTCTTGAAAACGACGGATATTATCAGAATTTATATTTCGGAACGTCATTAACAGCCAAACTGCTGAACCGCTCACTGGTACTTCGAGCCACTCCGCAGATGTGGTTTGAGAAAATATCCGGAATATATGCCGATACGAACAGTTATCTGTCGCTTTCACTTAACGCTACTTATTATATCGGCAAATTCTATGTCTCTGCGTATTATTCACCTGCTTTCAGGGAATTGGTATCACAAAGCCTTACTGCGACCTCGGTTAAGCGTAAGACGCATTATCAACTGAAAATCGGCTGGAGCAACGGTTCATGGAATTTCACAGCGGCTGCTGTCAACATTTTCCGTCGCAATTGGATCTCCGAGACATCAAGGCTTGAAAGCAAATGGTTTGACCAGTACACGACAGAATACGGGGCTTCCAGTCATCAGTTTGTAAGCCTTATGGCGAGCTATATATTCGGCTTTGGCAAGAAGGTGCGTCGCGGAGATGAAGTGCAGACAATGGGCGCAGGAAATTCAGCCATAATGAAATAAGAAAACAAACAGCTTTATCATATAATCAAGGAAAGTCAACCCCGGCAGTGATTGCCGGGGTTGGCTTTTTTTTTAATCCGTCGTTGAGTTGTATGGCTTATCCACACCCCGATGCAATTCATTCTTTGCAAATCGGCATCAAATCAAATCTATGCCTAGACATCGGTCTTTATGTTCAGACTGGCTACGCAATATGTCTGAGATTCTCAAGTGCCCACCGAAAAAATCCGCTCCCCCCCCTGATTTCCTATGATACCGACCATTGTATGGGATTTGGATTCGCCTGTAATTTGTATGGATTTAAAAATTAAGCCCTCTGTAAATATCTGATTTACGAAGGGCTTAATCTAACACTTGGCGGAGAGACAGGGTTTTGAACCCAAAACTCTAACCGCTTATATTTCAGCTACTTTGCTTTCAAAA
>ERZ778510.1319-NODE-1319-length-16255-cov-6.449074_pt1 | contig 16255 bp, 9 predicted proteins | sample MGYA00510348_ERZ778510 | MGnify/ENA primary metagenome ERZ778510 (study PRJEB29527, sample SAMN07138969) | mouse gut metagenome | material: feces | host: mouse | place: China:Nanjing | collected 2016-01-25 ... | reverse complement strand
AGCAAGATACCAACTGATTTTCCATCATATTGCTCTATAAGTTTTCCGATTGCCTCTATTTGGTCTTCATAAGAATTATAATGTATAAAATGAGGAAAATCATTTTCCTTATTCAAATATACTTTCTCTTGATATGGCATTACATTAACACCAACGTATTTTTGAGTTATTTGAGCAACATTTTTTGGCAGTCGATAGTTGTTGTATAACTTCAGTTCCTTAAGTCCAGTTAATTTTGAAATTGCCTCAATAGAGAGAGTCTTTTTACCAAAACGAGTATAGATGGACTGAGCTGAGTCACCGAAGAATAGGAAATGCTTTTTGGCAGCACTCATAAACTCCCGAATTTCTTTAAGCTCAAAGTCTTGAATTTCATCGACTATGATATAGTCGGCAGATGGCATTCCCAACCATTTCCACTGATAGTGATAATAGAATTTATATGATTGCGAGGTGTAGCCAACTCCCATAAAGCCAGTCAATGACTTTGTAAGGGCGATCAGAATAACCGAATAGCCCATACCTGCTATTTGAGCAGCCTTGTGCATCGCAATGACTGACTTGCCGCTACCGGCGCATCCTGACACCAACATTGAACTATTGATTGTATGGTCAATAAGATCAAGTTGGTCATCATCCAAAGATTCCTCTTCTACAGGCCAATTCGTATTGCATCCCTTTAATCTTTGTGACAGAGTTATAGGGGTTTCAATTGATTTTTCAGCATCATGTTCTATTTCGTCATCAACAACATTTGAGGCTTTTGGTACAGAGATGGTATCAAAAGTCGTGTCTGATTCTGACTCTGCTATTCTTTGTTTTAGTGCTTCTAACTCACTGAGGGTATTCTCAAGTTGCTCTGACAATTTATCAGTACGATTCTTCTCCGTTTTTGCAGAAGCATCTAATTTTTCAAGCTCAGCCTTCTGCTCTGCAATCTGCTTATTCTGTTGTTCTATCTGTTCTTGCTTTTGGTCTCTTTCTTGAATAGCCTTCTCATACTCGCATCTAACTTTCTCCATTTCTTCATGGTTAGAGTTGTTTGATAAAAAACCATTCAAATCCAAAAGAAAGTTTATGCTATCAGCTGACAATAGTCTATTTGTCTTTAAAAAATCAAAATAACCCTCAAAAAATGATGCGCAAAAGTTCGCCTGGCTCTCTAAAGACAAGCCTGAACTACCAGTATGACTTCCAAGTTCGCTCGCAACACTATATAGCTGCATCAATACATTACGATAGGATTCAATGCCTTTCTTGACTCTCTTTTTGTCATTGTCAAGAAAAGAGGCTTGTAGCTCCTTATGGCTATAGAAAAGTGCATTCTGTGCCACTATGGCCAAAGCACTCCCTGTAGGTCTACGGGAATTATTATCAATTTTGATTTTATATTCAACACCTCTACCCCCAATGATTACTTGGTTACCTTCAAGGACATCATGTCCATCCTCGTTATCACCGACTGTATCCAAAATAATAAACTTACAGATAAGTTCAATGGATGGTCGTATGTGAACGAAGAAAGATTCATAATCTTTGTCATTAAAGAATACAACCGCAAGATTGTAGTCTTTCTGTAGCCTTTCTTTTATTTGATTCATAACTTATTGCTTTATTGTCCAATACCTGCTATCTGTACAATAAGTACATAACCTTTCCCACGAGCTTTTGATTGCCAATTTCGAGTAAAATCTGTACCACTTTTTTTATCTGCTTTTTCACTGTCTTCCAATCTCCAAACACTTATGTCGCTAACAAAAAAACCATTAATACATGCGAGATTATTTTTACTGGCCATCTTGGCTATTCTACTTCCACCCGACAAACGGCCAATATAGTGATTGTTATGATATAGATAGTATTTGCCGTCTTTAAAATAACGTACAATATTAACAGGATCGTCTATTTTAACTTCTTTTTCTATGTATTCTGCACATCCACCAGGTTGTTGCATGCCATCTGACGTTGTATACGACAAATAATACTTATCAAGACCAGGTTCTTTCTCAAAGATAAGAGCCTCAGACTGATTATCTGTGGTATAAATGTTACTCTGCTCCAAGGCACATTCTCGGTCTCCCTTATACACATGCAGATATTTCTTTGCACGAGTATAAGCAACGAACATCAGCCTTCGCTCTTCTTCTATATCTGCCGCATCATCAATTACTATGGCTTGACCCGGTTGATATACACGACGTAGTTTCAAAGGTAGCCCGATATATGATGGAGTTATAATAACCGCATCAAATTCAAGGCCTTTAACCTTGTGCATTGTTGTAAGAATGATAGTAAGTTTATCTTCTTTAAGTATACGCTCATTCTTGAACTTGTCATAAATCTTATACACATGACCGCCATCATCATTTCCTGCTACATCCATAATATACAATGCAAGATCTCCATATGTATGGACATCTTCATCCGTTCTAATAGACTCAAGATAGTTTAGCACAAGAGTGTAGGCTATGTCGATGTAGAACTGGCTCCAGCAAGGATGATCAGTCATTAGCTTTTGGAGATAAATTTTCATACGTTCGCCTGTTTCTGATTCTAATTCTATTGCAGGATATTTTTGCAGCAAATCTATCAGGCTATAAATTTCCCTTTCACGCCAAAGTTCACAAACACTAGCACCTTGTATTCTGATTCTTACACCATCAGGCAGAGTGTTTCTTATCAAGGCATAACCTTGATATACTTCGTTGTTTGTCCTAAAGAAGACAGCAATGGTCTTGAAGATTTTATAGTCCTCACCATTTATCTTAGCCTTTTCATTATTTTGCAATACATTGGCAACAAATGAAGGCAGATCTTCATTCCATGATGAACCTGCCGAGCTAGCATCTGTGAATATTGTATATGGCTCTTGTGGCTCATGTTTCATGAGTTCTGCAGAAGATTTTGGAAGATTATGCTTACGCTCTTCTGGAATGAATATTGCAGCACAATCCAAAATCTTTTGGTATGATCTATAGTTCGTGAACATACCCAACTGAACAGGAGCCAACGCGTTATTCAGCCTATCATAATAGGGTTGAGGATTCAATACCTGTGCATACTGTTCAGGCGTTAAACTTATAGGTCGTCCACAATTGTCTTTAGGAACTCTATCAAAGCCATAGATACTTTGGTTTATATCACCAATAGTAAAGAATTTCGCATCTGGAAACAAATTATGGATAGCAAACAATGTTTCTAGACGTGGATTCGTAATATCTTGGAACTCATCAACCAACACATACTCAATTTGGGGGAATATAGCTTGAAACGCAGCAGCGTCATTCCTTACAAAATTAAGAAAATGTTGTTCCCACAACTCTGTTGGGAGATTGTCTAATTTTCCACCCATGCAGATTTTTGCAAGTGCATGAAATGTATGTACGTGCAACAGATGCCCGATACGACTCAATCCCAGTTTGGTAAACAAACTGTCCAGCCGATTCCTTAGTTCAACAACCACAGCACGATTGTATGCCAAGACAAGAATATGGCTCGGCACTACATGTTCTTTGTAGATAAGTTTGGCACAGCGCAGTGTAAGGACATGTGTCTTACCAGACCCCGGTCCGGCAAGTACATTCACATTTACGTTTCGAGGCTGATTGTATATGCTCAGCTGCTCTTGGTTGCCCTTTAGTCTATCTTCTTCCATCTTCAAAGCCTCTTCGGTAAGTTCGTTAAGGATGTTGGAATTTTCAGGTGCATAGTCGCCCACCAAGGCCAAATAATCTTCATAGTTTCTGCACATAAAATATTTACGAATATATTCGCTTTGCTTTTCACTTGGAAGCATAGAGAATATATTCATTGCAGTGAGTCTGACCTTCTTTACTTTCTCAAGTGTATCAAATTCTCTTCGATAATCGTGCATGGGTGACTTTTCGTCAATACCTTCATCGATAGGAGATTCTGTGAACTCTGTGGCTTGAACCTCTATACCTGTATTCATCAATGGAGTGTGCTCTATATATGAGAGTATTTCAAGAACTGAAAGCAGTTTGTCGAAATATCCGAACTTATCACCATCATCATGAAAGTTCATTTCCAGCAACTTCTCTGCCCAACAGAATGCTCCGGTATTTTCTGTGATGAAGCGAAGCCATTCCAAACAATCAGTTTCCATATTATCGACAAAATCCTTCCAACGCTCATCCTTCACCATAATATGATACAGCACATCCTCTTCCGTCTTTATTATACGAAAGGTCACACCTGGTACATATCGCAGGATGTTAAACATTCCCACGGCAACTCTTTTCTGTATATCGTTCTTAAAGGTATCGGCCTTGGTCACGCAGCCTTTGGGAGGATTGCTGTGTTCATTCTTCCATGGCATATATATTATAGTCTCTTCTTTCTTTCTGCGTTTTTTAGTCTCTGTTTTCAAGAGTCCATCATAATTGACCTCATCCATTAGATGACGTTGAATGTATTCACGCTCATTCATATCAAGTTCTCGCTCCACACCTATCTTGCAATCAGACAACAGTTTCCGTATTCCATCCATTGCGATATGAAGTGCGAAAATATTCTGGTTATGCTTGACCATATATCTCGTCTCTCCATAACGGCGCGCCTTAAGTTCACAACGCATCTGTTCGTTTAGTGTCAGGAGATTACACTTCATACAATCCAGAATGGCATTCATGATTTTGACAAACGAAAGCTTATACGGCTTAAAGCTCCTACGCATCTCAGAAATGGGAAACAGTGAATTCTCTTCCAACTTCTCAGCATGTAGCTTCAGATAATCGAACACCAGCTTAGCTGCCTCGTGAGAAGGCGTTTGTTGATACCGTCTGCCATACCCGACAGATGTTCCAAATAGATTAATTGAATTCTGACTCTGAGTAGGAAATTCTCTATTTGATATAGTCATGTCAAAATATGCTAAGTCGAGGTACTTCAACTTAACATATCCAATATGCTCCAGCCAATGGAACGCAAGACGTGATGCCGTTGTATCTAGAAATTTGCCGTTTTCTTCATTCTTAATCCAGATGTTATATGGCACAACTATTGGATTGAGTTTTACTTGCTCAATTGTTTTGAATCTACGAATGAACGCCAAAATTTTATCCTTGCAATCAGTTAAATCTGACCAACTCATCTGACTACGAACCAATAGATCTTTCAAATGTCTGAAATCATCAGGAGAGGTTATACACAAAGCCGGAATCTGACTACGGTCAGGAAAAGCAGCTTCATACATACCTTTATCACGACCAGCACGACCTACCTCCTGAAGATAATCTTCCAGGACTGCTGGTGGGTTGTAATGCACTACATAATGGACATTGGGAATATCCATACCCATACCAAAGGCTTTTGTCGCACAAAGTATGTTTATGCGCTCGTCTTCTGGCACATGATCTTCTTCTGCGTTTTTAAACTGGCGATAGATATCGCTTCTTTGGGTTGAATCTAGGCCTGCGTGAAAAAAGCTGATATGCTCAGCACAAGAAGCCAATAAAGAACCTTCAGGCGCAGCCTTACATAGTTCATTCAGTGCTTCTGCCGTATCTTCACACTCGTTATGAGTACGACAGAATACAAGCATGCAACTCTTTGAAAAATCGATTTTGTTGTCTTCGATGTAGTCCTTAATGGCATTTACACGTGCCGTAAGGTCATGTCCTTGATCTTTCTTGTTCTTTCCCTTTGTTACGGAAAAAGAAATGCTAATATGCTTTCTTATAGGATTATACTCTTCAGGTTTCTGCCCCAGTCGTACAATGTCAGGGAAATACGACTTGAAGTCTTGTTCGACTTGGGTGGTCACAGTGGCAGAGAACATGGCAACCATTATATCAAATTCATTCTTGCTATTTTTCATGTCAACACACCACTGAACCGCATTCCTGTAATCAGGACGGAAATCCTGTCCCCATTGAGAAATACAGTGCGCCTCGTCGAAAACTACATATTCGAGACCCCTATCCATTTGAAGTCTCTGATAAAGAACATCCATGAACGAACGCACACGGAATCTTTCAGGAGTGATATACAGCAAAGCTATCTCACCTGATTGAATTCTGCGGTAAATTTGTTGCGTTTCAGCTTGCATACGGTCACCACTAAGGTAATCTACGTTGCAGACAAACCCTTTCGCATGCAGTTCCTCGACCTGATCTTGTATGAGAGCTCGCAAAGGACTCACTACAAGTGTCAATCTGTTTGAAGTCATGGCACGAGCAAGCGCAGGACCTTGGAACAAAATGGATTTGCCACCTCCTGTAGGAATAGAAATTATGCAATCTCCCTTCTTTTCAAGCATATGCTTAACGATAGGTTCCTGACCTTCTCTCCAATCTTCATATCCCCAACTGTCAAGTATTACTTTCTTGAGATACGCAGAGTCAAGCTGCTCTTCAATACCACGTGTGTCCTTGAAGAACAATCCTGCCTTTTCTAAAGATTCACGATAAACTTCTTCATTGTTCCATAGAGTGAATACGGAAGCCCTGGCGTGACAAGTTTTTGCCAGACCAGAATAATCCTCAAAGTATGGGTCTATGATATAAAAGTTGGTGTCCTTATGGTTGGCCATCACCAATGCGCAGTAATGCTCAAAGATAGGCCATGCTGCCAGTATGCACTGTCTAGCCGTTGTTCGTTTGAACTTTTCATCTTCATCACTTTCTGCACCATCCTCATAGTCTCCTTCGAATGGAAGTTTGTCCCACATGATAAGATAACGGTCAATATCCATATTGTCCCATACGTAACAGAACGCCTTGTCAGAGCGATAATTACCAATTCCTGCCAAGAACTGTTCTTTTGTAATAACTACCAAACCATTGCTGCGGGTACCAATATACTCTAGTTTACGGAAGCCACTACCTGTGGCAGGTACATAGTATCCACAACTACGGGCATATTCCTCTACACTACCAAGTTCTTTATCGTCATTGATTATATAGATCAGTGGCTGCAATGGATTCTGTTCATGTATCTTCGCCAGTAAAGTCATTTGGTAATTCCAATATGCTTTTCTGTTTGTTGAGGCAGGACTTACCCTGAAAGATGGAGCATCTAACGACGTAGTGCCCTGACTTTTTACCATATATAGCTTCGAATCGGCAACATCTTGTCCCTTTAGTTTCCAAGGCACCAACTCGGGCATCACAGGGGCGAAATGAGTTAAGAACGCATTCCTATATTTCTGATATTGAAAATTCTGATAGATGGCGAAATTACCATTAGATTGTCTTTCTGCCCATACGTTTGCTGTTAATTCTGATTGAACAATACCAAGTTTTGTCTTATCTGCATCTGTCAATAATGCAATGTTACTCGAAGCCATTGACATAGGAAGCTTACATTCCTTGTCAATAAGTTCTCTGAAACTCCATTCTTTCGCCTCCTTGCATTTATGGACGCGGTCTTGAAGCTCCGCACCTATGGTAAAAATACGAGCATACTTGTTATCATATATTTTTTTGTCTGAGAACGAATCGATATCAATGCAATCTATGTTACTCTTCGGCTTAGTAAGATACTCTGCCAAACTATCTTCGGTGAATGTAATCTTACTTGATCCCTCGTTTTCCACACGAAGATACTGAGCCAAGTTGCAGAAGAGTGGCGTAGCACATATGTCACAGAAACGTGTTAGCACGCAGTTCCACAACTTATTGTTTAACGGATGTTCATCTAGGACTTCTCTGTTGATTTCCTTGTAGTCTTCGGTTGCGTCAGAAGGATATTGCACAGGTATATATTGCGCTATTCTTGGCCACAGACTTTTTGGAGCAATCAGAAGCACACGCTCCGCATCAGAGTTACTTACTGTGCCCAGCTTGGCAATCTCTTTGAGTTTTTTCTCCACCTCTGAGTCAAGAGAACGCAATTCCTGAAAGAATTGTTTGGATGTTTTAGCAGTCTTCTTAAAGTATTCAGCATATATATCCTGCTGAAGAGTGGCAAGAATATTGTTAATCTGCGCTGGTAAGAAATCTCTCAAGCTATCACAAAGTGATTTGTCTTTTGACAGGCGATATAGTTGGTTCCAAAACAGTTCATTGGTGAGTTCTGTATCTTCCGCTGCATTGTGCTTGGTGTGTAGAGAATAGGCATATCGGCATGGGTTAAGAAGGATCTCAATTTCCAGCGTATCCCATACAAACTGGTTGGTTGTGATTCCTTTCTTCGCCAGAATAGGTAAATCCCATTCCTTGATATTATGTCCTACTACGATATCCTGCCGATTTAAAGCACGACCTAACGAACGGAGCTGATCCTCCGATTCATAACTGCGCATGTTATCCTCCTTAAGAAAGGCGAACTCTTTGATTGTTTCGCCATCCGTTTCAAGGTCAAATACAACGTAGGGTACCTCAGCCTTTTCCGTATTCCACCATTCCTTCACAAATTGCTTGTAGAGCTTTGTTTCAACAAACTCTTCTATAACTAGATTCCTAGCGTAATTGTCAGGAAGAACTTTAAGCAGTTGATATTGTTCCGTCTCTTCGGCTGTTTTAATTGCGTTTACAACTAGCTTGGCATCCAATTTCTCCAGGAAGTTCTCGTTTTCAAAATTGGCTACCGCAACATAATTCTTGACAAAGTCAAGCATTTGAGCGGGCTTAAGTGTATTGCACCAAATTGCAACCGCATCCCAAGATGAGATACGGTTCAGTAAATTTATGTCTACGATATCAAGGAAGCAAAGAACCTTATATTCATCCTTGAGATTTTCTGCCTTTGCAAGATATTCAGCAAATTTTTTGCCATATACACTACGAAGAAATAATATGAAATCATTGCTGCTGAATCCTAAGGTGTCCGATGAATACAGAACTGACAATCCCTCCAACTTTATAGTGCCAAGAAAGGTTCTTAACTCCGTCCTATGTCCATCCAGACTCTTGGCTATAAGAGTCCTGACAACATCATAGTAGCCCGACAAGTCATAACCGGAAGTCCATAGTTGTTGTACATCGGACAAATCCAAGTTGCTATTTGTCATTCGTGCATTGAGTATTCTTTCTTTAAGTGTTGAAGGAAGGTTCTTCTCATCAAATACCTTACGTAGCAATAATAAGAGACTGTCGTTGATTAGTGGCAGATGTTCTTCCAAATATAACTTCTGAAAGCCTTCCAACTTGATGGCATCCAGAAATTTGCAGCCTTTACCTGAATCTGATTCTGCCCACAAGTTCAGAGCATATCTTAATTCGTTAAAATAGTCTGCTAAATCATATCCTGCATTCCACAGCTTGACTATAACATCTGTATCATACGAATCTTCTTCAAATACAGATGATATCATTTTGTTACGCAGACTTACAGTACCTTCAGTTTCACTCAACTCAATGCCACTTGTAACTATGTTTAACAGACAGTTTCGTGTGTCTTTATCAGAAACCAGTTCGTCAATTATTGCGTCACGTTGGTCTGCATTGCTGAGTTCTATATAGTCAGTTAGTGTATTGACTATAATTTGATTAACTCCGTCTTTCGCAAGGATGCTAACAACCTTATTTATAACATTTATGTTGTATGAATCGTGCTTTTGGTCAAAGCCCTCAATTCTAGCAAATTTACCGCGGTACTCAAAGGCTTTTAAAAGAGTATGCGAGTCGGGTGAAATTCGCTTGACATCAGTTGCACTCCAGCCTCTACGGCCCGATTTTGGAGTAAAAATGACCCATTCGTTATCTCTTGGATAAGAATCAGATTTCCATTCACTCCCCGTCAGATAGAAGCCAATAATCCTATTAGGTTCAGTTTCATTACAACTAACACCGTAGTTGTTTGCCAGTATAAAACCAAAATCTTTCTTTGTGTCAAAGAACTTGACGAAGCCAATAATAGGCTCATATGCGTTTGGAGCTGTTTTCTTTTTTACAGTTATCGTACTTGTTGGCTGAGATGTAACTTCTTGAACTATTACACTCATACGATGGGTTGACATGTTGATATCCGTAACCACACATGAAACTTTACAACCCTCAGTCAGTTTGAACTCTTTGGTCAGTTTATAGTCTGCACTTATGCCGAAGCCTACATCTATATATGCAAGTTTTTTATTAGTATTTACTACGGTACCTTCAACTACCATGCCTACAGGAAACTTGTCTGCATTCTCCACCAACGGATCCGTCAAAAGTTGTTTTCTGCTTAATTGGATTTTATTGCTCTTGAATTCAAGGATTACAACATCTAACTCATCGCCCTCTTTTATCAGTCTTGTTGCATCATTATGAAATCCCCAAGCCAGTTCATCCAATTTGATAAAGCCTATATGTCCATCAAACTGAACGTATACACCATAGTTCAATACCTTAGACGCTATGGCTTTAAACATCTTACCTTTATTGGCTTCTGCATAATTCTGGTCTAGGAACTTCTCAAAAGTAAAGGCATTACTCTCTTCGTATGGTGAAGCAGAAGAGTTGACCGAACTCTTTGAAGGTTCCAGCCGACTAAGGTCAGAATCGTCAATCACATGCTCGGGGGCTTTCGGGAAGAAAAGACCCTTGCGTGATGCATAGATAAGAATGTCATCAATTGAGGCATTCTTTAGGTTTGCGTATTGTTGAAGAGTTATCGTAGCCATAAATATTCTATCGGTACTCTATTTTATTTTCTTCTGTCAGTTGTGTACTTTCTTCGTTGTATTTTATTTCTATGAGGTCTTGAACTTCAACTTTAAGGATTCGTGAAATCTCCACTAATTGAGCCAAGGAGGGTTGGAGTTTGTTGGATCTCCATCGCGATACGGTGATTTCCGACATACCCATTTGTTCTGCTAGCCATTTATTAGTAAGCATCTTGTCTGCCATGACAACACGCAATCTATTCAGACATCCTGTTTTTCCCATATTGATTTAATTGATGTATTACGACACAAAATTACTGTTTTTTGCCCACAAAATTATCATGTTCCGATAATAATTTAAATTAAATAAGCAACTTTTGTTATTCGTAGTATAACAATACGGGAACAATGCCAGATTGTGGACACCGTTCCTCTCAAGGGCAATGCTATTACGGAAACAAACTACACGCTGTCTACGGAATATGCGGCGTAATCCATTCCTTCGACATGACTGCGGCAAGCGTAGGCTGAACCAAAAGAATTGGAGGTCTCCTTCATGGGCTTACAAACACCTCAGGAACGCATCGAAACCGTCTTCTCTCAGATCAATGATAATCTCATGATGATTCACAACTATGCCAAACAATCCCGCGGGTTCTTTACTCGCATGGCAGGTAAAATTGCGGCTATGACTTTCATACAATATGTAAATTTTGCCAGACAACATCCAATCGAGAAAATAAAATATGCGCTAATTCAATTCAACCAACGGGTTTATTTTCTTTCATCCTATAATTCCTTCTAATTTATTGTTCCTAATTTTATTGTATTATCTTCTTTGTGTTTTTTCTGAGTGCAAGTTTCCTTCCACGGATTTGCAGCCATTTCTGAGGGGCATTTTCGGAAGTGTAGCGGACGGTTTTGGGACACCAAAACATAAACTTGCTCCCCTCAAAATTTCGTTGGATAGGTTTGGAGTAACTCAGAAAACGCCACTCCCTGCCACAAGCCGCCACGATTGTGCCAACCCATCGTTTGATGCGCAATGCCCATTTACTTTGCGTCCAAAACCGAGTATCAACAGTAAAAAAAACAGTATCGACAATGGAAGTATTGATTTTTCAGAAAGAAGCGTTTGAGGAAATGGCGGCAAAGTTCAGCCGTTTCTCAGACCGTGTGAACGAACTCCTTGCCAAGCAAGGCGGCAAGTCATTAAACCGCTGGATGGACAACCAAGAGGTCTGCCAACAGTTGAACATCAGTCCGCGCACTTTGCAGACGCTGCGTGACAACGGCACGCTGGCTTATTCGCAGATAAACCACAAGGTGTTTTACCGACCGGAGGATGTATTGCGCATCGTCAAGCCTGTGGAGAACAAACCTAAATCTGCAATGGCATGAGTGAAATGATTACCAAGAACCATGCGCTTGTCGCCGAGTTCGGCGACAGCCTTGACCGTCTGCTGGACGGTATCGAGAACTTTATGGCAAACAGCCGTCCGACATTGGGCGGTGAACGCTTCCTGACGGACAAGGAGGTGTCGGCACGGCTGAAAGTGAGCCGACGCACCTTGCAGGACTACCGCAACAACGGCATAATCGCCTATTACCAGTTGGGCGGCAAGATTCTATACAAGGAATCGGACATCGAACGGATGCTTGCCGCCAATTATAGGGAAGCGTTCAGACGGCATCCATAATTTGAACAAAGGGAATACGACCAGACGGCATCAGGTCGTATTCCTTACCTTGTCTGGTCGTATATCCTTCGTATCAACAACTTGGGGCTTTTCGTATATATGCCGCTGGCGAAAAGAACAAATATAACGGTTCTTTCCGATTGGCGGCATATAGTTTCCCCATGATGAACCGCCGGAAAGCCACGCTCTCCCTACTTCTCAACTTGAAGGAAACGGCTATCACCATTTCAAGACTGTAAACATCGTAGTTTATCCCGTTGTCCTGTTTGATGTACCGCTTCGTTTCGCTTTCCAACAATTCCATGTTTTTGTAGATAAAGTGTATAGCCTTGCGGATGTCGCAGCCGAACACGTTGAACGCATCGGACATTTCCTGCTGCGTCATCCAAACGGGAGCGGTCGGCATGGCAACCGCCCCGTTTTCTGTGATTGTGATTATTCCCCGTTCCATTGTCATGCCTCATATTATTTATTATCAATGTTTGTTTCTTTTGGCAGTTCTTGTCTTTTGTACCATTTGCCCGTTCCGTACATCATTCTGATCGCCATCAGGTTGTCCATGTCCTTTGAAATCTTCTTGTCAGTAACCTCCGCGTACCGCTGGGTAGTCCTTATACCTGAGTGACCCATCATCTTGGCAATGCTCTCGATGGGTATGCCCTCCGAAATCAAGAAAGTTCCAAACGAGTGTCTGCTTTGATGGTAGGACAAGTTTTCTTTCCGTCCTATCGCCACGCCCAGCTCGTGTATCTCGAACCACATCTCGTCACGGCTCGGAAGCGGAAAGACGGGCTTCGTATCATCCGTCGTGTTGTAGAGGTCGAGTATCTGCTCCGCTATCGGATGCAGGGGGATGAACGCCTCCACGTTGGTCTTCTTGCGGTTGATGCGGATGTAACGCCTGCCGTCCGCCGTCACACCGATATGGTGCGGATGGAGCAGCATGATGTCCACATACGCCAACCCCGTGAAGCTTGAAAACAAAAATGCCCTGCGCCCAAGTTCCTGCAACGGGTCGAGCATGGGCGTTTCAAGGATGGCTTTCAGTTCCGCACGGCTGATATGCCTGTGCTTCGGCGCGGGCTTCTTCTCGTATTCCATGTCCTCCAACGGGTTGGCGCGGAGTATCTCGTAGTCCACGGCGAGGTACACCAGCTTGCTCAGCCAGCACAGGCACTTGTTGATTTGCTGTGCGCTGAAATTCTTGTTGCGCTTCATGAAAGCCTTGTAGGAACTGCCGAACTCCTCCGTAATGTCGCTGAACTCGATGTCCTCCTTGCCCAACGATGTGAGATAGTCTTTCAGGTATTTCTGGTAATATCCCGAATGGCGGTAGGTGGACGTGGAGTTTATTTCCTTTGAACGGGCAAGCAGCCGTTCACGCTCCCTTTCGCCCATCTGCAGCAGCTTGGTGGGGATGACGGCTTTCCTTGCCAACGTGTTCTTCAGTATCTCTGCGCTCACCACGTTCTGTTTCTTTAACGAATCCTCATAAGCAAGTTCAACGGACTTCTTGAACTCCTGCAAGCGGTTGTTCTCGCGGACGGTGCGGATGGTTCCCTTGCTGCTGTTCCAGTCCTCCGGTCTGCAATAGATGCCCGTCGCCATCGTGGAACTCTTGCCGTCTATGGTGATGCGGCAGAGGACGGCGGTCGTGCCGTCAGCTTTCACCTTGTTACGGTTGATGTACGGTAATATGGAAAATGTACTGCGCATAGATGTAATGTTTTAGGATTAAAGGATAAGTTTCAAGTCTTTGGTCGCCTCGATGTATCTGTCCATGTTCTCAAACAGCTTTTTCGGAGTGACACGGGCATAGACCTGTGTGGTCTGGATGTTGGAATGACCCAGCATCCGGCTGATGGTTTCAATCGGCACTCCGGCTTCCAGCGTAATCAGCGAGGCGAACGAGTGACGTGCCTGATGGTAGCACAAGGTGCTGCTCACCCCTGCAAGGACGGCAAGGGATTTCATGTGCCGGCGGAGGTTCGGATGGTATACCATCGGGAACAGCGTCGGGCGGTTGTCATCATGGTACTTCTCAATCAGGGCGAGTGCTTCCGGCAGCAGTTTCACGCTCGCCCGGAGCTCGTTCTTCTTGCGGCGGTATTTAAGCCAAAGGCATCCCTCGTCATCGGTGTACAGATTGTCCCTTGTCACGCTCACCGCATCTGCATAGGCGGTCCCCGTATAACAGGCAAACAGGAAGAGGTCACGCACAAGGATGTGCGTGGTACGCCATGCGGGTATCTCCACATCGCGTATCTTCTCGAAGTCCTCACGGCTCAACGCCCTCGGTGTACGCTCTGTCTTTTGCGGTAAGGTGAAATTTGCAAAGAAGCATCTTTCCGCATACCCCTCCTTGTAGGCGATGCGGCAGACTTTTTTCAAGATAGCAAGATAGTGGCGCACGGTGTCCACCGCCAAGCCTTTCACGTCCATGGCATAGTTCTGATAGTCGTGTATGAACTGTTCGGAAAGCTGCCCGAAAGCGATGTCCTTCGTCTTGAACTGCCACTCGATGAATTCGCCCAATCTCCTTCTCATGTAGTAATAGCCGGGATAGGTTCCTTTGGCACGGTCGATGCCGATACGCGACTTCAAGTCCTCGCGGATACGGTCGGTCATTCTCAGCAATGTCATCTGCGTGTCCATGCTTCCCTGAAACAAGTCCTTGACCGCCGTTGCGTCAAAGTCCTGCCCACGTTCCACCAACGTGTCAAACGCCGAATTAACCGCAAGCAGCAACTTGTCCAGTTTCGCGTTGGTCTCCACCGCCTCGCGGCTCTTGCCGTCCAGACGGCTTTCCCTCGCGTTCCACAACTCCGGCTTGCACGACAGCTTGCATCCGAACTGTGCCATCGTACGGTTCACCGTTATCCTTCCCATTATCGGGGCTTTGCCCGACTTGTCCGTTCCGCTCTTTTTCAGGTAGAGCAGCACCTTGAATTTTTCAACTTTCATACGCTTACTGTTTTTGTCACAAAATTAACTTATGAGTAAGCGTCCATTGATTTGCAGAACGGTGCGTATCAGCGCAATCGGCACGGACTTACAACAAATTCATTTTCCGTGCGTTACCTGTCCTTGCTTCGGTAACTGACGGCTAACGGCTTGGTAACTGAAATGGCTCAATATTCCGCACTCCGTTGCGTTTCCGGCATCTGGCAGAAGAATGAAAATCCGCTCATTTCAAACGGGTTACGTTTTATCGTCACTTGTTTGCCGACGTGTGCTCGGTGGGTTCTGTTCCACGTTGCCCGGCATACACATGCTACTATGATGCTTACATTAGGGGCTGATTTGTACACGGTAAGTAAATTGTTGGGACATAAAAATATTGCCACAACTCAAATTTATGCGAAGATTGTCGATAAGAAAAAAGAAGAAGCTATAAGCTTGATACCGAATTTGACAGATTGATTTAAAAAGAAAGTATGGGGATTGTGATATAACCGTACTTTCTTTCTTTTTTTGCCTTTGTTTAGTCGGAAAAATATATCTTTGTTTCTACTAACTGAAACATAGAATATTATGATAGAAGAAGAACTGAAAATAAAATTCGACCATATACAAGGCATATTTAACCGTTGCATCAATCATGCCAGCCAAGTTATGATAGATGGCATTGCTTCTAAGTCTTTATATTTTGACGAAGAGCAGGCAGATAAGCTGGAACAGCAGGAATACGTTCGCACCGCTGATGAACTGGTGCAGTTATATATTCGTTATTCTGTGTTGAATGACATTCAATACTTTTATTCTGTGTCTGATTTCTTTTGGGAAAGTGGTTTTTATGAATCTTTGAAATCTGATGAGAAAAGAAAATATATGTCGTTTAATCCACTTTCATTTGATTATTCCCGGTATGAACAAGATAATACGGTTTATGATGAGGAACTGCCTTATTTTTCAGTGGTAGTCAAAGCTGTTGTGTTGGAACGATATTCAGAATACTTGCGAAAGAAGAAAGAAAGTAAGGTACAAGCGGAAATGCAACTCCAAC
>ERZ778510.1317-NODE-1317-length-16294-cov-4.128395_pt1 | contig 16294 bp, 9 predicted proteins | sample MGYA00510348_ERZ778510 | MGnify/ENA primary metagenome ERZ778510 (study PRJEB29527, sample SAMN07138969) | mouse gut metagenome | material: feces | host: mouse | place: China:Nanjing | collected 2016-01-25 ... | reverse complement strand
ACGACTGAATATTAACTTTAGCCATTATGCTGCTTAATTTTGATTAGTTACTTATGTAATAATATACAGCAAACAAATGCAAGCAGCATTTGTTGTTTACATAAAAAGAGAACTGTTCTCTTTAAAAGAAACATTTTATTAACTAAATGCCTTAATTATGAAAAAATTATTTTTACTGGCCATGATTGCATTGGCATCAATGGGTATGAAGGCCCAGACAGTGAAAGGTGAAAGCTCTTTGATGGGCAATGTCGGTTATCAAACCAACTACGAAAGGTTTGGTCTGGGAGTACAAGGACGCTATGCAATAGCGAATAATCTTCGGATTGCTCCGGATGTGACGTTCTACTTTCCTAAAGACAAAGTTACCGGACTGGATGTAAGCGTGAATTTCCATTATGTCTTCAACTTCAAAGAAGACGGCCAAGGATTTTCGGTCTATCCTCTTGCAGGTATCGGTATGCAGAACAACTTTTATGGCAAAAAGAGTATTGAAATAGACGGGAAGGAAATGGAAATAGACCGGAGCAATTCTACTAAATTCGCTTTCAACTTGGGAGGAGGCATCACATTACCCATCTCCGAACGCAGTTATCTGAATGCAGAAGCCAGGTTTATGTTTGCCAAAGATGACAATGTGGCAATCATGTTGGGATATGGATACAAATTCTAAAAAGCCTGCACGCTGATAATCTAATTGTTCTTCAAACAATAAACACCTTTATCAGACATTTACAGTGTCATTTTACTTAACGGTAAAATGACACTGTATCTTAAGTAACACATCGCCCACGCTCTATATTACCTGCTCTTCTATTATACAAATTCAATGCAGAATGACGGGATTTTGATTTACCCCATAATCTTCCGGTTTATAATATCTGTCTTTGGAAGGAGTCGCAAAAAAACAACCATTTCCCAACACATCACAAATAGTAGGATACACTCTTCCTCGAGACATTCTCAACAGTAAGATACAATACTCATCCTTAACAACATACCCCAGCTGGAAGGAGGTTCCATCCGGACTTCTGAGCATCCTGCTATGTATTTCGGGCTTCTCTCTAGTAAAGAGCAAATCCAATTCTACCATACCATCTTTTGCCAAATCCAATTTTAACAAATTACGATACGGAGAAACAAATACTGCTCCCAAAACGTACCACTGCAAGCTATCCACTGCCTGCAAACCACTTGTTGCCTGCTCCGGTGCAGACAGTACATCATATCTTTTTCCCCTTATACGTTGCATCAGGGAAAAATCGAAAGGACTTAACAAGTGAGAATTCCTCATAGCACAATTTACAAACGAAAAATTCCCCTCCACATCATTCTTTATAGCCTCAGAGCTGACATCAAAAATCTTATAACCCTGTTTTGCCACTTCGATGATGCAGTTCGACATCTTCGCCTGAAACGGAGCCGCCGCCTTATGGTCCCGATAGAGGAAAGAAGTCCCGAAATCCGGCAAATAGGAATAGAAGATGTTCTTGTCCAGTACTAACGTAGGGTTCCTATCCGCCGCAACCACAATGCCACGGTCTACCGTATCATAATACACCTCGTTGAAAATGAAAAAGCCATCTGCTTCCACACGTATCCCTTCCGTAGAGCGGAAACCTTTCAACCCCAAGTCCAGACCGCCAGTGGTGTGTATGGAGAGAATATGCAGGTTATTCAAAATATGTCCCGCCGACTTTGTCACGAGTCCATACTTCGTGCTATATATGAAAGTATTGGAAATCTTACAGTCACAGCAAGCTTGGTCTATATAGATACCATATACCTCTTCGTTGGATGAAATGCCTTGTATCGTCACATTGTCTATTTTGGTATCACTGCTTCCCGTTCCTCTGAAGTCGTCGGTAACGCTGATGCGGATATGTGTGTTGCGCCCCTTAAACAAACTGATACTTTTCAGGGAAACCAGCTGTTTCAATCCGTTGACCATGATTCCGTTCTCCACATTATAGCAGTAGAACATCCCACCCTCGATATAAGAGAAGCGCCGGTGAGTAACGTCGGGCGTTGTCATCTCCGAATAACCCACTTTCAACAATGCTTCCATCGGCAAATCGGTCTTTATCAGCGCATTCTTATCAAAGAGGATGTTCACGTTCTTCGTATAGTCGTAGGGAAGTACAACGGGTTCCGACAGATTATATGTACCAGCGGGAAAATACAATGTCTTCCCGTAACTTCTCGTTACAAGTTCATTCAGCTCAGGGCCTATCACAGTCCCATCGTTCTGAATGCCATGCTTAATGACAGAAACAATGTCACTTCCCTCCCCTACTCGCTTTCCCGCCCAGAGCGGCAGGAAAGTATACAGAAGAAAACCACAAAGAATAATCAAACCATATTTCTTTTCTTTCATGATTCCATTTCTTCAAATTTAAAAGAAAGCATCATCGCAAAGTGTCGAATATCGCCTCAGCTATCTTTCGCATGCCTCGGTCGTCGGGGTGGGCAATAATAAACTCCTTAGTCACGGTATAAGGCTTTCCTTCCACATCATAGAGGGTATCGCCCACCTTGGGACGCGAATCATACAGACGGTCTATCCAGTCAATCGGAATAAAAGAAATGCCGTGAGTGCGGGCGGCATGAATGATGGCACGCTCCTTCTCGGCATCTTCCCAAAAACAACCGGTAATGACCACCCTGCCCACTTTCTGTTTGCAATATTCCACCAGGCGGAGAATACCCGAACGAAACGCTTGCTTATCTTGCACATTCTCACCCAGACGAATCACGATAAGGTCTTTGCTGCGAACTGCCGAACCTATCAATGAATCAATATCGCACGTCAGATTGCGTTCCCAGTAAGCAATGTTGAGTGGGGTAACCACCGTGCCGGGATGTTTTGTGCGGAGCAGTTTCTGCAACTGGTGGCAATAGTCGTTCTCTTCCTTCGAAGCTGCCATGCCCCACTCTGAAAACCATTCGATATCAGCCTTATATTCGTGCCGTGTAATGGAATTTCCCAAGCAAAGCACTTTGAGGGAAGCGCCGCCCGGTCTAGACTTCTTATTGTTTCCTCCCGAAGCGGGAAGACAGATTATGGCCATGATACAGGCCAGTAACAAATGTTTCATACTCTTGCTTGATAAAAATTAAAATTCATTCACCGTCTCTTTATCGTCCAGCCAGGCAGCCATGTTCAGCACCAGCAAATTCCAGTTCTGGAAGCCCTTGTTGAGGATGGGTTCACCATTGTCAGGCATGTAATATTCGTGCAACGCACCGAAACGCTCATAATCGCGTCCCAGCAGCAACACGGTCTTCTCCGCCAACTCCCGGGCATCTTCCGTATAGCCGTAGCGGAGTAGTCCCCGGAAAACAAAGTAGTTGACGCATATCCATACCGGTCCTTGCCAGGAAGAAGGATTGCCGCTGGCACGCACGTCGTACATTTTCTCCAATGGAGAAAGGGAACGCACACCTGCCGCTGCATTGAACAAACGGGAATCGCGATATTGCCGTTCCACGATTTCGCGCGCCTGCTCGGGAGTGGCAATTCCTGCCCACAACGCCATGAAGCCGCTCCACACACTGAAACGTTGTATCAAGCAATCGTAAGTACGGGGTTGTCCGGTGTGGTAATGAAAGCCCGGCGCAGCGGGCTTTTCCACCGGAAGCAGGTTGAGGTCTACACTGTAGTAGAAGCCGTCGCGAGGGTCCCAGCAATGCTTGCGGATATTTTCTTTCAGTTCCTCCGCTTCGCGGATGAACCGATTTTCCAGATCGGGCATGCGGAGCTGTCTTGCTAGATAAGCCATGGCAAGCAATTCCCTATACATCAAGGCATTGAGGAAGATGGAACCCGAGCTTCCGTGAGGACGATAGAAGGTACTGGGATCATTATCCACGCCAATCATTTCATCGTTTTCCCAATAGAGCAATCCGGTGGCCTTGTGACGATGGTAGTTGAGGTACTTGCCCACAAACGTCTGCAAGTTATAAAATCCCTCACGCAGCCATTCGGCATCACCGCCCGTCTGCTCCACTACGAAAGCAGCGTGCTGCGCCAGGACGGGTTTGTGCATATTTGTCTTCCAGGGATTGATTTTCTGCAACAACTGCCAGCGCTCTTCCGTATTGTCAAAGATGCAAATGGGAATCCATCCGTCGCCTCCGCCATAGCTGAGGAAGTTGAGAATACAACCTTTCTCGTATGCAATCAGTTCCTCACGGTCGTCACTGGTACCATTTTCCACGATGATTTGCCGCAGGGCTATGTCGCTCAGCCATGAATCCCAGTCCCACAACTGGTTGGCATACTGCCCGCTGCCGGGCACAAGAAAAGGATACTTCAATGCACCGACCGGTTGCCGGTACATACCCTTCATATTCTTATAAATATGCCGCCGGCATATCGCTTTGTATTTTTTCAAGTTATCAGCATTCCTTTCGGGTAATTGCGCCGTCAATGAAACGCTGACCACAAGCCCGAAGCACAAAAACAGTATCTTCTTCATATTTTTCAAAACACCTATTGATTTTTCATCTTAATCCCTTCTTCTCCAAGGCTGCAATCAACTCGGCAGGCACGTCCGTCTGAATCATCCTCACAGTGGGGAATATGTCAAACAGTTCGTCAAGTTGCCTATCGTCCAGTGCATATTCAGGTATGGCCTGGTCGAGCACCCACAGCAGGCAGACGGAGGGAATCATGCCCAACTCTACCGAATCGCCCAAAGAGGAGCTTCTGCCTTCGGTGGCATACGATGTCTGTACAAAAAACGTACGCGGCAATCCCTCCAGCAACTTGTGCCCTCCTACCCAAGGATAGATGTTGGCATCCTCCACCACACCGAGCACCTCACGGGTACCCTCTTCCACGCCACTGTAGAAGAATACGGCTTCCATCATACCCGTCCGGCACACCACGTCCGCCACTTTCCCGAAGATACCTTGTCCGGTACATTTGTCGATGTCTACATACGCCCGTCCGCGTACGGCGGTCAGATACTCTTCCAATGTGGGCATCTTCTCATCGGTGGGTTTTCCGGCACGGTCTTTCAGGTTGTACTGCAGGATTTCGTCATAGGTCATGTCGGCAATCCGGCCTTGTCCGGTGGTGGTGGCGTCGATGGTCTCGTCGTGACATACCACGAGAACACCATCCTTTGTCTGCCTGACATCGCACTCCAGAACTTCAACTCCGGCGGCCACGGCAGCCTCTATCGCACTGAGAGAATTCTCGGGAATGGTCTTGTCCTGCGTATGCGCCCGATGGGCCATGACCCACACCTTCTTGTACGAGGGGTCTTTGAACTGCCGCATGGCAACGCTGAGCGCCGGCAGGTTGCAGACGTGTATACCGGCAGTCAATGTTCCGGTTGCCGTCTGTGCCTTGATGGTGTAATCACCCTCCTTGGCATAGGCGTGTTTCAGGAGTCCGTTGTTCCTGCCCGTTACCACAGTTCCGTCTCCGAAATCCACCGTCAATTCCATGTCCGGATCAACGTTGTCCAGCTTTATCTTTATCACCTCATGCAACATGGCATATTCACTTACCGATATGCAGGGTATTTGTGTCTCTACTTCCTTTTTCGCTCCCTGGCAAGCCGTCAGAAGAACCAGCAGAAGGCCGATGCACAGATTCATTTTCTTGTTATAGTTCATATTTTATCTCTTTAAAGGAATTTCTATCAGTTTTTCCATCAATATTTCCGGTAAGGTTCCGTCATCATATGCAGGGTTTGCGGAATCCATACCTTGTAGCGGCCTTTCGGAGCCCAGTCGTTGCCCGAAGAGGCGAAGTCGCAGAAGCGTACGGGCCTGGCCGTCTTATTGGCAGCGTCTTCCAGGTCGGTGCCCAGCACAGCGGGAACTTCCAACGTAATCCAGGCAAATGAACCGGACATATTCTCGTGTACTGCGGCCTGCACCACACCTCGCTCATCGCTCCGGATGACGGCACACTCATCCACATCGCCGTCGTCGAAACGGCTGTCGCGGGCAAATACCAGCGGACCGCGCACCACTGCCTGGTGGTTATAGCTCTTCACTACTTTGGTTTGAAGGTCGAATTCCAATGTCACTTCATCACCCCGCTTCCACATACGATCCAGGCAAAGATAACCGCCCCGGTGCAGCACTTCCTGCTCTTGCCCGTTGACAAAGGCCTTCGCCCCGTCTACCTGCGAAGGAATGCGCAAGGAGAGTTTAAAGTGTTCGTCCCTCTGCGGTTCCACCCCGATACTTACCTTTCCATTTACGGGATAATCGGTCTCTACTTTCAGGGCCACTGCATTTTTCCTGCCCGTCTTCACCGTAGCTTCCATCGGCACATAGAGATTGAGGAATATACCGTCTTCTTTTGTCGCCACCGCCATCTTCGGAATCAGAGCGAATCCCCGGGGGCCATTGGCGTTGCAGCAGTTGATATGCATGCCGCATTGCTCCTCACCCGGCTGTCTGCGCCCTTCCAACGGACTGTACTTGGAAATCTGTCCTCCGTCGTGTTTCATTGAGGCGAACAAGGCATTGTACATCGTCCGTTCAAACTCCTCGACGTAGAGCGGGTTGCCCGTGTCGCGCCACAAACGACGGCAGAACTGCATGTAAGTGAACGTCACGCAAGTCTCCATCGTATGATAAGTCGGCAGAGTCTGCTTGTCCTTGCCTCCATACCAGCACTCGAAGGCTGCGCCCGAACCGGCAATGTTTATCTCGTCGCGCCGGATACGCTCGGCCGTACGCTCGGCGGCTTCCTTGTAAAGAGGGTCGTCCAGCACACGCCCCAGTTCGATCAGACCTTCGTAGCAGGACATCATCTCGTAAGCCTTCTGCCCGTTTTCGAACGACCACCACGATGCCGGATAAGCCGAACGTTGCGATACCGGCACATCTTTCAGCGCTTTGGCTATGAGTTGCGAACTGCCCTCCCGCTCGATGCCCGCCACGATGCTCTTGGCAAAGTCGAGGTAGCGTCTCTCGCGGGTAATGTCATACAGATAGACCACCGGTTCCAGAATGGAACAACTTGCCATACCAAAGTAATTGCCGGTACGGGCAATGTCGATGTGTTGTTCGTGCAACTGCTTCATCAGGTAATCCACCGAATGCATAGCGGTCTGCAATGCCGCCTTGTCGCCGGTCAGGCGATAGTATGCCACCAAGGCAAGTGCCGAATATTTCCTGCCCCAGATGTCCCAGTTGGTCAGCCGGGCTTCGGGGCTGTAGTTACCTATGTAGCCTTCCGGAGTCTGGGTCTGCATGAAACTCCGCACGCCGGTCTTTATCTGCTCCAGCAACGCAGAGTCCTTGCAATACTCGTAAGACGAAATGGCCCCCAGCAGCCACTTGCCAAAGAATTCGGACTGCCACAGGCTTGTCTCCCCGCGATGACGGAAAGGCTCTACCAGATGCTCCACATCCTGCGATTTCACCCGCTGCTCAATGCAGGTATGGATGCGTCCGCCTACAAAACCGCCAATGCGAATGTCCTCTACCCTGCTCTCCTGCCCCAAAACCGACAAAGAACTCCAAGCACACAGTCCTAACAACAATACTCTATAATTCATCGTATATCCATATTTTGATAATATCCATAAAAAACATGCAAGTGCAAACAGTATTTTTGTCCGAATTTATACACATGCAATTCTACATTATGTAAACAACTAATCATCAACCATTTACATATTATCCCATCTCAGTCGTATAGTGAGATACCCTAAGTATACGACTGAGGTAACCTCATTATATGATCTTGCCTGAAAACAATCCATCTTGTGATTTTTTTATACCTTATTCCCCCGAGAAGACAAAGTGCATATAAAAAAGACAAATCTCCCCCCGCAATCTTTTCCGGAGAACAGAATACGGAAGGAGATTCTTAGAGTTTGCATCCAATCATCATCCTGCTTTATCAATATCCGGGGTTTTGTTCAATCACACCGCCCGACTCGGTAATCACCTTCGGCGGAATGGGGAACAATACCATGTAGTCTTTAGCTGCGGTGCATCCGCGATTCTTGGCAAACTCGATGTATTTACCAAAGCGTATCAGGTCCTGACGACGCCAGCCTTCCATAAAGAGCTCGCGCCCTCTTTCCATCAGCAGGAATTCTTTAAACTTCTCCTTGCTGGATTGTATATCTGCCGGAATGGTATGCGTGACGCCCACACGGTCGGTAATCTGTTTCAGATAGCCCAGTGCCTTGTTCGTAGGTCCGTTCAGCTCGTTCTCTATTTCGGCCAGAGAGAGGAGTACGTCCGCATAACGGAAAGCCACGATATGTGTATTGCCATTGGAATACTTCTCGGAGTCATTACACAGATATTTCACCGGAACAGCCCCCTGCTGGATACGGTCATCACTTGCGCCACCTCCCCCAGGACGGGTATAAAGCGTGCCATCTGCGCTCTTGTAAGAGTCAAATATCACCTCTAAGCGTGCATCTGCCTTGTCATACGTATCGTAGAACTCCCACGGCATCAGATAACCTCCCCAACGGTTTGCACCGGATTTATACTCAAAGTCCTTTCCAAAGGTGATACAGTTGGGCGGGAAAGCATAGAAGAAATATTCATTGCCGGCAAGCTCGCCACTCGGAACAGCCCACACCGTCTCATCGTTCATTTCATTGATAAAGATATCCTTATAATCGTCAGACAGTTTGTAGCCCATTGTCTTCATACTCTCGGCATAAGGCAAAGCCTTGTCATACTGATGGTCATTCATATATGCCTTCATCAGCAGCATGGTGGCAAGCCCCTTGTTCACACGTCCCCAATTGCCCGTATTGTTGGTCTTGTCATAGAGGTATGGAAGCGATTCCTGCAAATCGCTCACCATCCGGTTGAAATAGGCCTCTTTCGTAGGACGTGGCGTATAACCGATATTGCTCAATTCTTCCGGTTCGAGTACACAAGATACCGGACCGTACAAGTCATAGAAACAGAACATCAGCCATGCACGCAATGTCTTCGCCTCGGCTATCTTGGTAGCCTTTGCCGCTTCGGGCAGACCACCCACCTTCTCCAGCTGGTCGAGAATGAAGGTGCACCGCGTAATGTTACGGCTGATGGTATAAGTCATGAACGTGTCCCAGGCACCTGCCCAGTTGAAATCGTATAAGCGGTTGCTCTGATGGCGGCATTCGTCCGAAGTAAATTCCGAATAAGCCCACCAGCCATCGCCTGCCGCATAGATAGGCATGGCCCAGCCACCGTTTGAATCATCCCACATACCGCCTGAATTGGCCTTGAAATTGGCATACATCCCTACCATCAACGCATCAATATCTTCTACCGTTTGCGGAAAGTTTGCATTTGTCAGGCTCGAAAATACTTTTTGGTCCAAGTCGCATGAGTGGAGCATCACACCCATGCACAAGGCAACCGCCCAACTGATTATCTTTTTTGTTTTCATCTCTTCTTGGTATTTTAGTTTAGAAATTAATGTTAACACCCAATACGACTGTAAACGGAATGGGGAACGGTGCAAAGTTGGTTCCCATTTCCGGATCCAGACCCTCGTAATTTGTCAGCATCAGCGTGTTCTGCAAATCCACGAACACAGAAGCATCCGAAGCAATCTTATTTCTCTTCAGGAATTTCTCAGGCAGCATATAGGTCAACTTGATATCTTTGAAGCGCCAGAAATGTACGTTCTTCAGTGTAAAGTCGTGCATGCCGGTCTTATTATTTCCGCCCGTCACATCTTGTGCAATACCGGGATACCAGCCGGTAGGATTGTAGGAAGTCCATCTGTCCTTTACGCGTACACTGGTGTTATCGTCACCGATGCCTCTGAAGTGCCATGCATCATGTGATTTTCTGCCCAATACACCATACGTGTCAATATCCAGCATCCAGTTCTTGAAGCGCAGACTGGCACCCAGACCGAAATTGGCCTTCGGGTCCCATGTACCCAATTTCACGATGTCATTATCATCCATCACACCGTCTCCGTTTACGTCCACATACCTCAGATTACCCGGTTTGGCATCTGGCTGGAGCACCTTGCCATTCGAAGTATAGGCTTGCACCTCTTCCAAAGAGTGGAAAATTCCATTGGTTTTCCAGCCGTAAATCGGGCTAAGATCATCTTTTTCCTTCAGCCACGGGCTGATAGCCACTTCCGGATTACGTTCTACCCACTTGGAACGGTTATGCGCCACATTGGCATACGCCGTCAGCGTCCAGTCTTTCTTGTCGATGAGGGTACCTTTCAATGACACCTCGATACCTTGGCTTCGGGTAGAACCTACATTCTTGGCAATATTCGTCACCATACCAGTCACGGGAAGCGGAGTGAAATTGAGCAAATCCTTAGCTGTGCGCACGTAGTAGTCTACACTACCGGTCAAGCGATCATCGAAGAAACCGAAGTCGAGTCCGGCATTTATGGTAATGTCCGTTTCCCACTTCAAATCCGGATTACCTTGCTGTTTTTGGATGATACCCTTATGATAAACTCCACCGAAGTAGTAATAGTCACCGTTAATGGCATTGCCATACGTAGTCAGCGAATAAGTACCGCCGGTCAGGATGCTTTCGTTACCGGATGTACCGTAACCGGCTCTCAACTTCAGGAAGCTCAAGGCATCAAAGTCTTTCATGAATTTCTCCTCAGAGATAATCCATGCAGCTGAAGCGCCGGGAAACCATCCCCACTTGTGATTATCGGCAAATACGGAAGAGCCGTCGTTACGGAGCGTAACTCCCAAAATGTAACGGCTCTTAAACGTATAGTTCAAACGGCCGAAGAAAGAGAGCTTGTTGCGCCAGGTCTTCCACGAACCCAGATTGCTTCTTTCAAGGTCGGCCGTAGAGCCGATGTTGTTATTCTCGTATACATCAGTAGGAAAGTTATAGCCCATCACGTTGTGCGCCTTGGAAGTGGTGATGTAGTATCCCGTACCCACCACTGCATTCAGGTGATGATTCTTGGCGATGTCCTTGTCGAAAGTCAGGTATTCTTCTATTCCGTAGTTGTCGTTGAACGAATCGGAGAAACCACCGTAGTTCTTTTCTATCTGTGCCGGCAACTTAGCCTTAGATGAACCGAAAATCTCGCGGTTCTCGTCTGTCTTGTCCACGCTCAACTGCACGTTTACCTTGAGCCACGGCAGGAATTTCACTTCCAGATTGGGCGAGAACATCAGGCGCTTTGTCACAGTCTGGTTCTTGATGTGGAACCAAACGGCCGGATTAGGCGTCAGCGGAGAGATGGAAGTGGTCGTATTTCCGTTTTCATCGTATAGCGGCATGTTTGACGGGAAATAAATGGCAGCGTTGGTCTGCACCGCCTCATTGGCATTCGAATGGGTACCCGCATCTCCCGCCGACGGATTGTTTGCCGACAAATGGGAGTACATGCTTGCCACGCTCAGCTTGACGTTTTTATTGAAGTTGGCCTCAAAGTTGAGACGGCCGCTGAAACGTTTCATGTCACTGACCTTCAGAATGGAATTCTGGTCGTAGTAGTTGAACGAAGCATAAAGCCTGAACTTCTCCGAACCGGCATTAATAGCCACATTGTGATTATGAATAAGTCCGGTACGCGTAATCTCGTCCACATGATCGTAAGTCTGCGCATTGCGTATTTCCTCGGCCGTAAATGCCTCTGCCCACCCCGAAGCTGGAGCCGGTTCCGTACCGTAAGGGAAGTAGTTGCCGCGATAGAGGAACTGCTCCATTCTGGAAAGGTTGACGTTGGTCATGTATTCCTGAGCATTGAGTACGTCATAATATTTACTCAGCCCCTGCACTGAAAAAGAGCCATTGTAAGAGATACGGGGCTTTCCGGCCTGTCCTTTTTTGGTGGTAATCAGAATCACACCGTTGGCAGCAGACGAACCGTAAATGGCGGCAGCACTGGCATCCTTCATCACATCGATGGAAAGGATGTCATTGGGATTCAGCGTAGCGAGCGGACTTCGGTCGGCACCGTCGCGCAAGCTCAACTGGTTGGGACCTCCGTTGGAAGCCTTGTTTCCGGTACTGCTTATCACCACACCGTCAATGACGTAAAGCGGAGAGTTGGAGCCGTTGGGCGAGAGGTTTCCACGAATGTTCACACTCATTCCCGCACCGGGCTGTGCAGAGTTCTGCGTAATGGTAAGACCGGCCACCTTGCCTTGCAGCAGATTGTCGGCACTCACCGCATTGGGCGCTTCAAGCTCCTCGGACTTTACGGAAGAAATGGCACCCGTCACCGAGCGCTTCAATTGTGAACCATATCCCACAACCACCACTTCTTCCAGCAACTCGGCATCGTCCTGAAGAACGACGGTATATTCCGACTTCGAGTCTACCGGAAAAGCGTAGGTCTTGAAACCGATAAACGACACTTCTATCACCTGCCCTGCTCCGGCAGAAATCGTAAAGCGTCCGTCTATATCCGTTATCACACCCGACGTAGTGCCTTTCACTATCACGTTGGCACCAATGACCGGTTCACCGGTCTTGTCTTTCACCACTCCGGTCACATTCTTCTTTTGTTGTACCACTTCCGTCCCGTCTGCTGAAGGATTTACTGCTTCTGCGTGTAGGCCCTGAACCGAACCGAATGAGAACAAACCTACCATTCCCACCATCTGGAGAAAACGACGGCCACGGTATGTTCCGTTCAGGATTGTGCTTACCAAAAGCGTTTCATGCTTTTTCATAATACGAATGCATTTAAGAATTAAATAAAAAATTTGCTGCAAACTTACCTGCAAAAAAGATTAAAAAAGGATAATTGCTCTTCAAAAAAGGCAAATATCCGCTCATTCATGCGTTTTGAACAGTTTGTTTTCATCCTTCACCACCTTCACCTTTTCCCTCAACCTGCCTATCCACAGGCTTTTCCAGTGAAACCGGTTTTACCCTATGCCGCTTTCCCGATGAAACCTCTTTTCTTCGCACTTCCAATTCCCGACAACTCCAAAAACATCTGCAGTTCAAATCTGTTTCACTATAATATAACTATGTATAAATCAACAGATAATTACTGCAAAATTCTGCAATAGTTTTGCAGTAACACTGCAACCATACTTGCAGTAACGCTGCAATAGTTTTGCAGTGACGCTGCAACCATACTTGCAGTAACGCTGCAACAGTTTTGCAGTGGCGCTGCAACCAATTTGCAATGATGCTGCAAATCGGTTACAGTGAAGTTCGTCGCCGGCAATTGACAACTCCCGAAACATAAACGCGAGTAGCGAACACAGAATTAAACCGGTTTCACCGGAAAAGCCTATGAATAGAGGGATTGAAGGAAAAGGTGAAGGAAGTGAAGAATAAAAAAAACGCTTTTATACCCATGCCAAAGGAGTGAACCGTCGAGGCGAGACGAAGCGGATACAGAGCAGACGCAGTCCGGGCGTCGCCGTAAACATTCGCCCATATCCTTTGGTTATTAAGATTTTAATCCGTTACTTTGTAACCGACTGACAGTAACAACAAAAAAAGAGGAGGAGAAAACATGTCCAACTACATCCGTTTTGACTGGGCCATGAAACGACTGCTGCGAAACAAAGCGAACTTCGCGGTGCTCGAAGGGCTTATGACCACCCTGATGAAAAAGAAAATCATCATCAAGCGACTGCTGGAGAGCGAAAGCAACCAGGAAAGCGAGTACGACAAATACAACCGCGTGGACCTCTTGGCCGAGGACGAGCAGGGAGAACTGCTGCTCTTCGAGATACAGAACAACAACGAGTATGCCTACTTTCAGCGGATGCTCTTCGGCACATCCAAACTGGTGACCGAGTACATCAACCGCGGAGAGGGATACGAGAAAATCAGGAAGATATACAGCATCAACATCGTCTACTTCGCCCTTGGCAGCGGCACGGACTTCGTCTACCACGGAAAGACCGAATTCCGCGGACTGCACAACAACGAGCTGCTGCAGCTGTCACCCTTCCAGAGGCAGACCTTCAAGGCAGACGAGGTGAGCCAACTCTATCCGGAATACTACATACTGAAGGTGAATGACTTCAACCGGTGGTCTAAGGTGCCCTTGGAGCAATGGATATACTTCCTGAACACCGGCGAGATACCGGAAGACGCCACCGCGCCCGGACTATCCGAAGCCAGGGAAAAGCTGCAACTGGACAAGCTCTCTTCCGATGAACTGAAAGCTTACTACCGCCATCTGGACAATGTGGTCATCCTACGGGACAACATCCATACCGAAAGGGCGGAAGGACGTGCGGAAGGACGTGCGGAAGGAAGAGCAGAAGGAAGGGAAGAAGAAAAGAGAGAAATGGCACTGAAGATGAAAGCGGAAGGCATCTCCGTGGAAATCATAGCACGGTGCAGCGGACTTTCGGTAGAAGATATAGGGGCATTATAACTCGCCCAAGCAGGCGTTCATCATTATCCTTCGGGAATTAGGATTTGGTTTCCTCAGCATCTTCTGAGAGTTGTTTTCGGTCTTTTTATCTCTTTTTCTTCGTCACATAGCCCACTATGCTCCTCGGTAAAACAGATAAAAATCCTCAAAGACAATTCGAACTGAATGCAATCAAGCTTGCTTGAATTGCTGAAGTGAAGCTTATCTTCCATAAAAACAACTCTCAGAAGAAAGCTGAAATAAAACCAAAACAGTTTCTAAAAAAGCAATCCGAAAACGGGATTAAAAGACACCCCCTATTTACCGATACGTTGAACCACCTCCTGATACAACCGGTCGAAAGCAGGTTTCAGATGGCAGTTTCCGGTCTTTACACCCGGCTGAAATCCGTTCTGGTTGTAAGTGGCGTCTATTCTCTTCATCAATACCTGAAGGGCCCCAGCATGGGATGCGGCTTTCTCCAGTTCCGTCTTTTTGCCGTCACACTGTGCCGCCAACATACACAGTACTTCTCTTCCATACTCACCCAGCAACTTGAACTGCATCAGCCAAGGGCTTATTTCCTTGATTAATGCCGGATTTTCATCGGAAGCCAGCAGCAGATTGGCAGAAGCAATCATACGTTCGCACTCCTCGGTTACAGCCGATGCAGCGGCGACCTCCCGCTTTCCTTCGCGGCAATAAGCATCCAGCAACCGTTCCAAAGCAGGACGAATCTGTTCTGACTCTTCACGACGGAAATCATGTTCGTTTCCGCCAAGGTCGGCATTATGCGAGGCAAAGACCTGAAGAGCTGCGGCATGGCCGGGCATCAGGCACCGAACAGCTCTTCTCCACGATGCATCACTCTTATAAGCATCCATGTTCCAAGCATAATCGGCTATACTGAAAAGGGCGATTTTTGAGGCCTCGGCATGTTCCATAGGATTGGATATAAAAGCACTTATGTCGTCATTGATATCTGTTCCATTACCATAGACGGCCCCCATCAAAAGGCGGTCGCGCACATAGTCGGATACGGGAAAATTCCACCATATGAATGCTTTACGCTTCAACAGCGGATTGACAAACTGCATCGTAGGCTTATCAATACAAGCCACCACTTTATCGCCCGTCCACAAGATGCCTATGTCCGGATGAAGCTTGCCGCCCAGCGTCGCGAGATAACCGCCCTCGAGTTTAGTCCACAAACGGTTGTACTCCGTAGGACACATCAGCAACGGAGCAACATCCCCTTTCACTTTGACGAAGTTATGATAAATATCATTCAACAGTTCCACCTGCTTCTCCGCCGAAGTCCCTTCACCGGAAATGTCATCAAAGAAGACGGCAAAGGCCCTTATCCCCAAACGATACATGCTTTCGAACTTTTCCATCAGCAAATCGCGATCTTCCGTATTCCAGCGGATGTCCTTTCCCGGATGGATGGCCCAATAGAAAAGCACTTCATTCTGCCGCGCACGTTCCACCAGTTCTTTCAGCTGTTCGGCTTCCTGAGCAGGATAGGGTTTGCGCCAGCTGGGCGAACTGTGGTAAGGGTCGTCCTTAGGACCGTAAATATAGATATTCATCTTGTTGCGGCCATAAAAATCAAGCTGCGACAAGCGTGCTTCCCTGCTCCAGGGAATGCCATAGAAACCTTCCACCACACCACGGTAGGGTACGTCGGGATAGTCCGTCACCTCCGCCAGCGGCAGTTTGGGCAATGCAATCAGTTGGGCCAGTGTCTGCACACCGTAAAAGGTTCCTCTACGGTCGGCACCGGCAATGACAATACCTTCCTTGTCTATCTTCCGATAATAACCCTCTGCCTGTTTAGGGATACGTGCAGCATACTTCCTCACGGACTTATCCCCCTTCATACCGATACAAACGGAAAAATCGGCAGTCACCGCGGCATCCGGAAAAAGACCGGCCAGCAACTGCTCCGCTGCACTTCCCCGCAAAGCGGCTCCTACCTGCAAACTATATTTTGCGGGGATAGAA
>ERZ778510.1275-NODE-1275-length-16757-cov-4.303317_pt1 | contig 16757 bp, 8 predicted proteins | sample MGYA00510348_ERZ778510 | MGnify/ENA primary metagenome ERZ778510 (study PRJEB29527, sample SAMN07138969) | mouse gut metagenome | material: feces | host: mouse | place: China:Nanjing | collected 2016-01-25 ... | reverse complement strand
TCAAGGACAGGTGTATCTATTATGAATCATCGTTGATAGCGACACAGGGAGAACAGGGTCGCGACTGGAATTTCAGGCTAATACCCGTGTATATCATAGTATTGATGGAATTCAACGTGTCCAGAAACGAGAAGCTTCTACGCAGGGATGTCGGGCTTATGGACATGAAGACAAATGAACTATTCTCTGATAAATTCCGTATGATATTTATAGACCTCAATGCCATGGACAAGCTTGAGGAGGAATGTGACACAAATTTTGAACGTTGGATTTATATTCTTAAGAACATGGACAGACTAAAAGAAATACCTTACAAGGAAGTGAGCGACATGTGGGCTGATTTTGAGGTAGTCGCCGATGTCGGCTCCATGAGCCGTGCCGAGAGGCGCGATTATGAATCCTCGCTTAACAGTTACCGCGTCCTGTTGAGTGCGTTTGAAAAAACCGCCGAAGAGGGTTGGGAAAAGGGACTGACTGAAGGTCGCGCACAGGGACTGACTGAAGGTCGCGCACAGGGTTTGACAGAAGGTCGCGCACAAGGTCTGGTTGAAGGAAGAGCTGAAGGAAGAGCTGAAGGAAGAGCTGAAGGAAGAGCTGAAGGGATGACTGAAGGAAAACGTGTGGAACTTGTCAGAATGGTCCTGAATATGAAAGTGTTGGGACTCGACGAAGATGCAATATCCAAAGTGTCCGGACTTTCAGTCGCAGAAATCAACGAAATCAAACCTTAGAAACTGTTTGAATTCAATTTCGAGGTTCATTGAGAGAATCTGATAAGGCGTATTTACGAATTGAAGAAGGAGCATGGTCCGCCATGCTCCTTCTTTAACTCGTGAAATTCCCTCGGAAATCCATCTACACGTGAATGAACGTTAAATCCAGACACTCTATTACAGAATTATTTTAAAAGCCTTGACTTTACCGGATTTGAATCTTGCCACTGCCAGTACAACACCTTTCCCGGAAACGTTAAGGTTCACTATTGTTTTTCCGTCATTCTGTACAGAGTCTGATGAAATAAGATTCCCGTTGATGTCATATATGCCAATGCATTCGACATCACCTTCTGCGATTACTACACCTTTTGCGGCATCATATCTGACACTCATTTCATTCCTTGACATAATTTCATCAACAGAAGAAGAGGACTTTCGGAAATAAATGGGGTCAACATTCTTGATTTCTGCAAAACCGTTAGGTGTCATGGCATACAGTTTTAAACCATACAACGTGTAAGAGTCGAATGTATCTGTATTCAGACTGCCGCGAATTTTTCCAGTCTCATTAATATTCTCCAATATAAGAAGCGGAGCAAATGTCACTGTTGTCAATATATCGGAAGGATTATTCTGGTCAAACACCTGAGCGGAAATTCCATAGCCGAAATATACACTCTTGTTTTCAATTGTCGCTGCAAACGAAAGATTATCCTCTGTTGAAACGCTGTACACGTTTGATGTATTGCCGCTTCCGACAGTCTCCCCGGTAAGGATGCCGTTTTCCAATATGAAATCGCTGACTTGGAAAGCATTGCCCCCTCCAACCAGCATTCTTACTGATGAACTCCAGTCAAGCCTCTCATCGGTATCCGCATCAATAAATCCAAGCTTATATGACATTACGCGAGTCGGGGCGGTCTGTCCCGGAAGAATACGGAATATTGTTGTCACGTCTTCTGTCAAGCCGCCGTTTGCAGGAAGAACCACAGTGATTGTTTCCCCTTCCATTGCCGCAGCATCGGCATTATACAGCACAGGTCGGATCCGTTTTGACAAATCACGTGCGGATGAATTGCCAAGCGACACCCGTAATTTCGCGGCATTCCCATAATACAGTTTGCTTATGAATTCTGCATTATCAACTTTTATAGGGTTGCTGATACTCTCGATGACAGAATAAATTGTACCGTTCTTTTTAATATAAAATGAATTCTTTTCGGAAGACGAGCATAATACCGGCAGCCAGCCTGCATCGGAATTGCCCGATGCCTTAGTGACTAAGGATACTTCGTATTCGCCATCCGGCATGTCATCGGGAAGAGAGAATTTTCCCGGTGAGCCGATGCCGCTATAACTGATCATATAACCGCCGCTTGAAGCTTGCTCAAGCACAGGCGCGGCGAAAGTCTGCGATACAATAGTTATTGACTTGGCGTAAGATGAGTCGTAGTTTTTAATATTTACTCCGAAATTTACAGAAAGAGGTCTGATGTCGGTGTTTGCCCATATTCCGGTTCTTCCGTTGTAATCAAGACTCATGGACACATCCTTGCCCGCAAGCGATACTGACAGGCTGCCCAGCTGCGTCAGTCTCGGAGTATAGGAATAAGATGCCCCGGGCTGAATACCGATAACTATGTCCTGGGCGTAGTTGAAGCCGTCGCTTCCGGTGCCACCGCCAATGCCGACAGAGCCGGGATCAAGGGCAGCAAGAAGGAAATAGCCGTCAGCCATACCGCCCCATCCCCAGTTAAAATGGAAATAGCCATCACCGGCATAACCGTCGCAAACGAACTCATGACCCACAGAGGAGGAAACACCTCCATAAAGAACCGGCCTGCCAGCCGCCATCTCGGCATAAAGCATCCCCTCCCATTCGGCAGCGCTGTAATAGTCGCGTTCACAAAATTCTATGTCGGGGTTGTACGAGAAGTTGTTGACAAGCGCCTGCGCCGCGAAGCGCGAAAGCGTGCCGGATCCACCCATGGAGTAGTTCATCTTAGTGGAATAGCCACACGCTTTCATCAATGCCGCTACAGCCTTAGCCTGGGTGTCGTCATAGCCTCCCGACTTATAGATGTCAAGCATGTTATCCCAATCGAATGCAGTCCTGAAGTTCATCGAAGATTCCCCCTGAGCACCAGAGGGGAGGGTAATAGACCCGCTACCCGTGCCCCGTTCGGGATAGTTCCAATACTTCATGACCTGCGCCATCGCCGTGGCGACACAGCCTGTAGGATAGTTCCGGCTGTCCTTCGACGGCACCAAGAGGTTGTAAGGCGCGTCCTGATTCCAACGCGTGGACATCAAGGGGGCTACAATCTTGCGATCATCCCTTCCAGACACAGAAGAGACGGCATATGCCGGTAACCCTGCCAACGAGGCATACTCAATCTGACGGGAGTATTCGCCAAGCCAATACTCGAGCTGAGGAGGAAGTAACTTACTGTCAAAGCTGCCGCTCTCGGAATAGCCCAACAACGGAGCCGCGCAATCATCGGCAGACACAACGAGGTATCCACCGTCACTACGGTCTGCAAAAATGTATGCAGACGGATCCCCGTTCAATGTCCTAAGAGTGTGGACAACATCCATCCTGTCCAATCTGCCGAAAACCTTTTTCGGTCCGTTAGCTGATGAGAGCCTGGACAACGCCTCACCGGGAGTCAATGGCGACGCCATTGCTATAGCCGGAATAATTGCCATGACAGCTATAAATGCTGTCATTTTGAGTTTCTGTAGAATCATATGCATATTAGTTAATGTATATAATCGAGGCGTGTCAAAATTTATGGATTTGACACGCCTCTTTTATGATAGACTTTTGTTTCTAATAGGAGCGTGATAAATCAACGTGCAAAGCTGAAATCACTGATTGCTCCAAATCCACCTAACTGAGTGGAGAAGTCGGCAGAAGCAGCATAGAAAAGAATCATTGAGCCTTCGGGGAAAGAAATAGTCCTGCCGTCGTCACTCAGTATACCGGGAACCTCAGCTTGAGCAGTTGAATAGCCATTTAATGCCCATATGCGGAGATCATCTGCATATGTACATTTGCCTATATCTTGTGGCATAAGCAAATATAGCATAGGCGCACCAGTTTCTGGATCAACTTCAAAGGCAGCTTGCATAGAGGATCCGTCTCCTACAAATTTTGGTTCACAAGCGGATGTGAGTCCCGTTACGTTAAGTAGAACTCCATAATAGGGAGAACTCTTCGCGACCCCTTTTACACTGATATTGAACATACGTGCAGTACCATTCATATCAAAACAATTGACCTTATAGTTACCTTGGATACGTTCATAAGGATCACTATCATTGTCTTCAAGAGTAACCAATGTAGAATTTTGTGTTCCTACTTTAGCTCCTTCTGCAGAAACGATTGTCACTGTAAAAGTACGATCATAATTTATATTGAAATCATCAACTGTACTAAATTCAAGCGAAGCCTCGCCCTGATCGGGAGATATTGTAAGAGTTGAAGAGACAAGAATAAAGTTACCACTCCATTCTCCGTTGTGTTCTTCAAATGGTTGTGCGGGATTATTTCCTGTGCCCTCGACTTTGACAGTAACCTTCACGTCGCCGTTAGCCTTACCATCAACCTTTATAGGAACAAAGAACTGGCCTTCCGATTCTTTGACGGTTATCTGGCTGTCTGCCATATCTACCGAGACTCCGGCTTCTGTGTTGAAACTCTTGTTCTCTTCAGAACAGGAGGTTACCAACAGCGCGCCCAAAGAGAAAGCGAATATCTTTAGATATTTCATAAAATCTGTTGTTTTCAGTTAAACTTGGGTTAATTAATATCCGGGGTTCTGAACCATCTGCGGATTTGTTTCCATCTCATGGGAGGGGATGGGAAGAACATACTTGGAATCAGTAGCACTGTAAGTGACCTGAATACTTGCGGGCACAAGAGCGCTCGTAACACCGGTATACTCCAGTCCATAGTTATCACTGCGGGAAAACCCGAGTTTCCAACGACGAAGGTCACTAATACGGAATCCTTCGCCTATAAGCTCTTTATTACGCTCATTGCGTATTTGATCAATCAAGGTCTCTCCTGTATAATTCTCCTGAATGAAGTCATATAAACGAGCTTCCCGTATATCATTGAGAGCAGCGTTTGCTTTATCCACATTGCCCGAATTGGCGGCAGCCTCAGCCAATATAAGATACATTTCACTAAGACGGAAAGGCTTACCTAAATTCTTAAGATCATTACTAGTTCCTGAATTGAATTCTGGATTCCCTGGATATTTCACAAAAACCGGGGCTAAGACTGCAAGACCATCTACACGGAGTCTACGAGGTTCGAAGAAACATTCAAAGCGGACGTCGTTATAACGTTCATCTTCATTACTTCCATATAGATCAAGCGCATTGGCTGTCGGAATATAATCGGCAGTCTGCCCATCTTTCTGGTTGAAAGTCTCGCCTATTGAAGCCACTCCTCCACGTTGACTATTATTAGCATATGGAAGGAATATAAGCTCTGACCCTGAATCGCTGCTCCACATATTAAAGTATTGATCTATGCTACAAAGTTCGAAAGGTCCTGCTATTACCTTTTCAGCTTTGTCGATAGCTGTTTCCCAATCACCTTTCAACAATGCAATGCGAGCCTGAAGAGCTACTATCGCATATGTACTCAGATAAGGCGCATTGGGTCTCATATTTGAGCCTGCCCCCTCAATACCGCACTTTTCAAAATTCTCAATGTCAGCATAGGCTGCTGCCAAGTCATTCTCAATCTGAGAGAATGTCTCTGAAAGCGTGTTCCTACCCGGATATGCATCATAGTTGCTGGTTGGGGAATATTTCGTTACGATTGGAACTCCTGTATTGGCAGATGTGGGATCAATTACGGTATAAGAGTTGCAAAAACGGTCAGTAATATACCAATAGCAATATGCTCTGGTGAAATATGCTTCTCCTCGATAACGCTTAAGCTCCACCTTGTCTTGCTCAGAATATTTTTCATCTGCAATCATAGGCGCAATTTTCTCAAGGAAATAATTACAGTTTGCTATAGTTCCGTAAGGTCCTGCCCAAAGCCCGGCAAGGTTCTGTGTATCATTTGACAGGATAGCTGTCTTATTGCTCCAGAAGCCACCACGGTTTCCGTTGGTAGTCATTCCTACGAAGTTATCAGATTGCAGATCCTGACCTGTTATGTAACCTCCATTGCTAATGTCGCGTAAGTTAACATAAAGACCATTGCGGAAAGCAAGCGCGTCTCTGACATTAAGGATCGCGTCTTTGTCACCGAGCGTCCCTACGGGTTCCTCATTCATGCTACATGAAGCGAACAGCAATGCAGGAAGTGCAAAAATTAAAAATATCTTTTTCATATTCTATACGGTCAAAATAATTAGAATGAAACCTCAACCCCGAACTCATATTGACGGGTATTGGGATATGCAAATTTGTACACGTTGGTCTGAGGCTCAGGATCATAGCCGGTAAAGTCGGTCACTGTCCAAAGGTTACGACCAGTGAAGTGGAGCACAAGATTTGACAGACGCATCACATTTACGATATTCTTAGGAAATGAATAAGAAAGCGTAAGGTTCTTTAAACGAAGGAACGATGCATCTTCGATATAACGAGAGTCAAACTGCGGAGTCTCATTAGCATTCGGATACATGGTGACATCACCAGGTTTAGTCCACACATTGAGCATGCATACATCCTGGTTTTGTTGATAACCTTGGGATGCGTTCTGAAGGAAGAAAGCGTCATTATTTGTCATATATTTCTTGGCTGCCCAATTGAAGTCTACGCTAAGGCTGATGCCTTTCCAGCTTAAACTTGTACCAAAGCCTCCAGTCCATGGAGCAAACTGACTTTTACCTGTCATTACAGAGTTTTCCTCTTCGTTATAAATTTTTGTTATATTGTCGTTTTTATCAAGCCACATCTGTTTTCCATCACGTGGATCCACTCCCACATATCGCACAGAATAGAATTCACCTGCTGAATGACCCACCTCATAGCGCAATCCGGTATTAGGGATGGTGTAAGAATCACGTCCCGAGAAAAGTTCTGTAATCTTGTTCTTGTTGTAGTTGAAGTTGCAGCGCACACCCCAATACCAATCCTGTGTTTTGATAATGTCTGCTTGAACATTGACATCTACACCGGTATTTGTCATAGAACCGATATTGCCATAGCTGGCATCAAAGCCGGTCGTGTAGCTCCATGGAATCTGCATGAGCATATCTTTGGTTGTTTTCTTGTAAAAATCAATCTCAGCTGTAATGATTCCAAGCGTTTTAAATCGCAATGCGGCATCAAATGCATAGACTGTCTCCCATGTTAGATCCGGGTTACTGGGATTACCGAGTCCAGTAGAAGTTGTATTGGATCCCGTTCCATATCCTGGATTATAAGTACCGACAGTGCCGAAATATGCATAATTAGGAATTGAAGAGTTACCGGTTGAACCATAACTCACGCGAGCCTGCAGTTCGTTAAGCCATTCAACTGATTGAAGAAATTTTTCCTGTTTCACATTCCACATTCCTCCGACTGAGAAGAAATTTGACCAACGATGCCCCGGAGCAAATCTTGAACTGCCATCTCTACGATAAGTAGCCTCGAAGAAATAACGATTGTCAAAGTTATAGCTACCCTTCAAGAAAATAGAGTTAAAAATCTCGCGCTGCACACTCTGATTGAGCATGGAATTGTCAACATTAGGTCCCTGTTGAAGAAGCATCAATCGTCTGTCTGTAAAACCCTTGCTTGTAACAGCGAACATATCGTCTTTATTTATCATGGATTCCTCTCCAAGAAGAACAGTAACATCATGAAGATCATTTATCAGGATATTGTATTCAGCAGTATTTGTGAAAGTCCATGCATAATAACGTTGGAACGACTGTGTGCTCTGTCCGGAATTAAGAGCACCGATATTCGGATCATCTCCAAGTATATCTCCCATAGGGGTTAGTGTTGTCTCATATGGTAGCCATTTGTTGTCAAGTCTGTAATCGTATGCATTAACTGCTTGCTGAGCCCTGATCGTTAATCCTTTCACAGGAGTGATTTGTTCATATAGATTGAGATTTGCAGTAATGTTTGTGCGGTTGGACTTATTAGTCTCATAAATCCACTCGGGCGAATTGTAACCGAAATAATGCATCGTCATAGCACGATCACCGTAATGAATCTGCCCATCATCGTCTATTGTGTAATAGTATGGAGAATCATATGGGAAAGCCATGCGTGCGAATATCATAGGATTGGCTACATAAATGCCTGAATTTGTAACCTGACTATTGGTTCCATACTTAGTATAACCGAGGTTCGCCTGCAAACCTACTCGTAGCCAGTCGTTCACACGGCTATTGAGCGAAGTGCGAAGTGTTTCACGGCGCATACCGGACATGGTAATGATACCGTCTGCATCATAATGATTAAGAGAAAGATAATATGAAAGATTCTCACCGCCACCACTTACAGCCGCATCAACAGAATATGTTAGGGCGTTATCGTTAAACATCTCTTTGCGCCAGTCGGTTGAGATTCCATATTTATCAACAATATCGCGTACTTCCTGACTCACAGGTGAACCAATCTTGTCACGGAACTCAATATATTGCTGAGAATTCATCATAGTCACATTGTCTTCCACCATCTGGCTCCAGCCTACATTCGCACGAAGTGTTACGTTCGCTTTTTCACCGAAAGCACCCCTTTTTGAGGTAATCACAATAACACCGTTTGCAGCACGAGAACCATAGATTGCTACAGAAGCGGCATCCTTAAGCACTGTAACACTTTTGATGTCATTGGGATTGAGTGTAGTAAACACGCTTGATGACACTGGTGCTCCGTCAAGAATGAACAGCGGAGTATTACCTGCATTAAGGGAGTTCACACCGCGAATACGGATCGCGTTGTCTGTTGAAGACGGGTCACCTGAATTAGAAAAGATGTTTAAACCAGGCACCTGACCCTGGAGAGCGTCAACGAACGTTGCAGTGGGTATATTTTCAAGTTGCTTCTCGCCGACTACGGCAACGGAACCTACTACAGAACCGAGTTTCTTGGCGGAACCGTAACCGAGCACCACAAGTTCATCAAGGTCTGAATCGGAACTTGCAAGTTTTACCACCATATTGTCGCGAATAGCCACAGTCTGCGTAGCATAACCGACATAGCTTACTTTTGCCTGCTTCACGTTCGCGGGCACTTTGAGTGTAAACTTGCCGTCTGCGTCAGTGGCGACTCCCTGCCCGCCGCCGACAGGCATGATCGTGGCGCCGATAAGCGGCTCGTTGTTCGAACCGTCGACAACCGTGCCGTGATAGGTGCGCGTCTGTGCCGAAAGACTCCAGCTGCACGCCATCAGCGTCATCAAGATTAAAAACAATTTTCTCATACTTAGTAATTTAGAGATAAGTTATTATTGTTTGTTGTTAAAAATTCACAAATGTGTTTTGGTTTCAGAGATGATAGCGGTATCTGTTTCTTATTGTATATTAAGTATTTGGTTTAACAATTAAGAGCATCCGGCTTCCTTGCCAGGAAAAAGGAGACTCCCGATGATTTGCTGAGTTTTGAATGATAGTTGTCTTCTCTGGTTAGCGCTTGCGGATTCAAAGAAACTTTCCCTGAGATTCGCCTTTGTAATTCTGTCAGTTTCGAAAGCTTTTCAACTTTCGTTTGATTTGTTAAAATTTCTATAACAAACTTAAATTTGCACAAATTTAATATTATCAATCCATATTTCCAAATTTTATTATTCTTTTTAACACATTAGAAGTCATTTTCTGTAAAAATATACTAAAAGCGGCACAAGAATAGCATAAATATATCTATCGTTCGCAATTATTTCAAATTTGTCAAAAAATTCTTTTCTTTAATTTAATTTTGAAACATGATTATCCGCAAAGAATTGTTTAAAGAGGGAGAACAGGCTGACGGCTGTTGCCCTGTGGTGATAACAATAAACCATAATGGGAAGTCAAGAAGAGTCGGAACATCTCTGTATGTCAAGGAGTCTGCATGGAATCGAACGGATGCCTTAATCAATGACAGAGAAAGAGATTATCTGGTCAAAAACGAAATCCTTGAATCCATCTACCGGAGGGTCGCCGGAATTATACAGTCTTTTATTGATAGAAAACTTGACGAGTCACTTGACAAATTGCTCGAACCATTCATCAATGAGGAGATTTGCAGCACAAATAACGAACCTGCCGGAACAATCCATGATACTCCGGTTCATAAAGACTCTGAACTATGTTTTGTTCATCTTGTCGACAGAAAAGCCGATGCCTCTGTGTCGCATAATACGCGCCGAGGATATGAGGGATTCAGAAGGTATGTGGAAAAACGTTTTGGCACAGGACCGGAAATAGTAAACATCAACCAGGATTTCACCAATAGATTTGTATCGGCTATCGATGAGGATTATGGCAAAAGCGAATCCATGAGAAGATTCATGATTTCAAGGTATAATGCCGTTGTCAATTTTGGCAGAGATTCCGGACTTATACCTAAAGGAGTAAAGATCGCTCTCCCTCCGTATTATCTGCTTCCCGCCAACAGGAATCTGACCGGAGAAGAGATATGCAACGTATTTTCCGCTTTCAATGAAGCTATAAAACATGATCCGGATGTCAGAAAAAAGGAAACCGAGGCACTTGGACTTTTCATACTTGACATAGCGTTTCAGGGACTTGCGCCAGTTGATCTCGCCAATCTGAAAGTCAAATCCCTGAATTTTACGACACTCTATGCTTTCGAGAAGAACCCGCGCCGATATCTGGAAGATGAGAGATACCGCAGGGAATATGATCTGCCGGAAAACAGGTTACGAGTAGTGACTCTATCTACTACTCGCAAAAAGACAGGACGACCGGTTGTCATAGTAGCGTCCACTATCGGAATCGAAGGTTTTATAAGAAAGTTGATGGCTGGTAAAAAAGACGATGACTATCTGCTTTCTTGCTTTAACCCGTCTGTGTGTTATTCGGCATCGCAGAGACAGAACCGGCTCGCTAATTATTTCAACATGATGGCCCGAAATCTCAATAAGGCAGTTTCCAAATATTACAGACAGCATAATCTCGGAGAGAACAGGAGGATAACATTCTACTTCGCACGCCATGCCTTCTGTAATCTTGTTGACAGCATGGATGTTCCGCGACATATAATACAGAATATGGTAGGGCATCGCAGTTCGGTGCTTGAAATGAGTTATCTGCGTCCGATCACTCCGTGGCAACAGGCACAGATATCACACACTTTATTAAGCCGTTATTTTATCTGATCCAAGGATTAAGAATTTTCTCCTACTAACTTATCTCTAAATTATTACGTATGAGAAAATTGTTTTTAATCTTGATGACGCTGATAGTCAGCGGTCTTGCCGTTTCGGCACAGACGCGCACCTATCACGGCACGGTTGTCGACGCGACAACGTCCGAGCCTCTGATCGGCGCCACTGTCCTGCCCATCGGCGGCGGCCAGGGCGTAGCAACCGACGTGGACGGCAAGTTCACACTCAATGTTCCTGCAAGTGTTAAGCAGGTTAAAGTGAGCTACGTGGGCTATGCAGCCAAGACAGTGACACTGCAAAACGATATGGTAGTAAAGCTGTCAAGTTCTGATTCTGATCTTGATGAGCTCGTGGTTCTCGGTTACGGTTCTGCCAAGAAACTTGGTTCTGTAGTAGGTTCCGTTGCCGTAGTCGGCGAGAAGCAGCTTGAAAATATACCCACCGCAACGTTCGTTGACGCTCTCCAGGGTCAGGTTGCCGGTCTTAGCATCCTCTCCGGAACGGGAGATCCCGGTGCTCCGAGCAATGCGATCCGTATCCGTGGTGTGAACTCACTTAACGCGGGCAACACTCCGCTGTTCATCCTTGATGGCGCGCCGGTGTCGTCAACAGTCTTCACTACTCTCAACCCGAACGACATTCAGAATATAACCGTGTTGAAAGATGCAGCTTCTGTTGCCGTTTACGGTTCGCGAGCAGCGAACGGTGTTATCGTGATCACTTCCAAGCGCGGTGCCATGGGCGAGCGTCCCAAGGTGACGGTGCGTGCCAATTACGGATGGTCACAGATGGTTGAAGACAATGTGGAGATGATGGATTCCAAACAGTATATCGAATTCCGTGACCGTATCGGATCTCCTGTCAGCGATAATATCCGCGATCTCGTAAATAAGTATGGTATCTCTACCAACTGGCGTGACGAACTGTTTAACTCCAGTGCCCCGACTTATTCTATTGATGCATCTGTTCGCGGAGGTAGCGAGAATTTGAACTATTATGTTTCGCTCAACCACTTCAACGAGGATGGTATCTCGAAGTATTCCAACATGCGTCGCGAGACATTGCGCGCAGCCCTCAACGTGAAGGTTAACAACTGGTTCCGTGTAGGTCTTCAGTCAAACCTCGGTTATACCAAATATCGTTCAACATCGGCGGCTGCTACACCAGACGGTATTGACATCAATAATCCGATGGTGCTTGCCCGTTTAGCTCTTCCGTATGATTCTCCATATTATTATCATTTCGATGAAAACGGTAATATAATTTATGGTGACAAGGCACAAGCACTTCATTATACGGTCAATAATCCCTATACTCCCGAATTCAATAAATCTATATGGAACAGGTATCGGTCAAGAGTAACGGCTAACGTTAATATGTTTGAACAGATTACTCCTATTGATGGACTGATAATCCGTGCACAGCAGGCGGTTGACGGTTATGACGCGCGTATCAATTGGGAGACCTATCCCTATGAATCATTCGTGACTCCTATGGGAGACCTTATTGGTAATCCTAAAAAGCCAGTTGGCTTTATGAATACGGGTGCAAACCAACAGACTTTTTCAAGGTATTATTCATTTACATATACGAACACAGCTGAGTATAATTTCAATATCAACGATCAGCACAATTTCACGGTTCTTGCCGGTCAGGAATCAATAATTTCCAGAGAGAACGGTTTCGGTGCTATTGTTCGTGGGTATACTGACAAGCGCACAATGCTTCTCACACAGGGTGTAACGGTTACTCCTTCAGATTTAACACAGACAATAGTGAACGAAACATTCAATTCACTTTTCTTCAAGCTGAACTATGACTTCAGCGACAGATATTTCTTCGAGGCTACTTACCGTCGTGACGGCAGTTCCAAGTTCGCTCCCGGTCACCGTTGGTCAAACTTCTTCTCTGTCGGTGGCATGTGGAACGCAAAAAAAGAAGCTTTCCTACAGCCGGTAGAATGGCTTGACGAACTTCAGGCACGCGTAAGCTACGGAACTACAGGTAACTCTTCGATTAATAATTATCTTTATTTCGGTTCTGTCAAACCATATGATGAAGGTTATGGAAAAGAACAGGTATCCTGGGGTCTTTGGAATCCTTCGAATGCTGACTTGACTTGGGAGACAGTGAAGTCATTTGACGCAGGTCTTCATTTCAGGGTGTTCAACATCCTTTCCGGAGAAGTTGATTTCTACAAGAAGACTACTACAGACATGCTCATGAGCATACCATGGAGTTATACCACAGGATTCAGCTCAGGTGCCGGCAATATCGGATCAATGACAAATACAGGTGTGGATGTTACACTCAATGCAGACATAATCCGCACGAAAGATTGGTATTGGGGTGTTCGTGCCAATTTCAACTACAATAAGAATGAGATCACCGAGCTCTTCAATGGCAGGGATTATTATACTTTGGCATCCACAGGTCTTAGATATCAGGTAGGTCATTCAGCCGGTGAATACTACGCAGTGCGTTATCTCGGAGTAGACCCGCGTGACGGCAAGCAGATGTGGCTTGACAAGAACGACAACGTGACCAAGGTTTTCAACGAGGAGCAAAATTCAGTGATGACAGGCAAGAGCCAGTATGCACCATGGAATGGTGGCTTCGGCACTAACCTCCGTTGGAAAGGACTTGCTCTCCAGCTTGATTTCGTATGGGCAGCCAAGAAATATATGATGAACAATGATGCATTTTTCTTAAACAATGCTGCTCAGGGACTTCAGGTGAACCAGACTACAGATATGCTTGATGTTTGGTCCAAGCCCGGTGACGTTACTATGCATCCCGGTCCTTCAGAGACGGTTCAGTTTGACGATCGTTTTATCGAGGATGCATCATTTATGCGTCTTAAGAACTTGACATTGACATATTCACTTCCTAAGAAATGGATGGAGGCTGCCAAACTTGAGAATGTGACTCTTCACTTCACTGGCAGAAACCTCTGGACCGTGACAAACTATTCGGGTTACGATCCGGAGCCTCAGACAAATATGTATCAGTTCGCTTATCCCAACACCCGTCAGTATGAACTTGGCGTTGAGGTGACATTCTAAACACTGCAGAACAATTTATTATGAAAAAAGTATTTTTAAGCATATTGATTGCGGGCGCCCTGTTTACCTCGTGCGACATGAACGAGTTGCCGGCCGGTACTCTCAGTGACGAGACTGCAATCCAGACAGAGAAGGATGCCATGAAATTCAGAAACGGCATCTACAATAGCATACGTTCGCTGACGGGAGGTGGTTACATTGCCTATCCTGATATTCAGGCAGACCTATTTATCGGTACGGTAGTCAATGGTAACCGTATCGGTCCGATCAGTGCAGGTAACATTAATTCAAGCACGCAGGAATTCGCAAGTTTCTGGTCGGGTCCATATTCTTCGATTGCCGATGTTAACTATTTCCTACCCAAGGTAGAATCGCTTATGGCTGCGGCTGGTATATCGGATGCAGACCGGATTTCACTTCAGCGTTATCGCGGAGAAGCTCATTGGGCCCGTGCGTTCTTCTATTATTTCCTTGCTGATCATTATTGTAATTCCTATAATGTTGGTGATCCAAACGCCGCTAACACGGGAGTTCCTCTGATAACGGAATATAAGCCAACCGGAGATTACACTCACTATAAAGGTCGTTCAACTCTTGCCGAGACTTTTGCACTTGTGGAAAGAGATCTCGAGCAGGCGTATAGTGATCTTGAGGCTTATGAGAAATCAGGTGTTGACGGTGCTACCGCAAACCTTGCATCTAATGCGTCATATCTGAGCACTTATACTGTTCTTGCGCTTCAGGCACGTGTCGCATTGCTCAAGGGTGACTACGATACAGCGATTGCCAAGGCAGAGAAAGTTATCAGCGGACCTTACGAATTAAGCGATTACGATGAGTATTTAAACATGTGGGTTACAGATGCGGGTAAGGAACTGATCTTCGTTCCTTATGGGGATTCCAAGCAAGGTCCTTCTGTGCCGAGCACGGGTAGCGCATGGCTTTCGAATTTCGAAGGCGTTATAGATTATGTACCGTCATCAGATGTGCTTGGTCTATATAGCGAAGAAGATGTGCGTAACTATTCATTCTTTAATTATTTTGAGTTGAAGAACGAAGGTCAGGGCACTATGGCTATGTCGTTCATTAAATTCCCCGGAAACCCTGTGTTCAACACCGGCTCAGACAATGCGTTTAAGAATAAGCCAAAACCTTTCCGTCTGAGTGAGATGTATCTGATTGTGGCTGAGGCTGCAGCGGCAAAAGGTAATGCAACCGACAAAGCGAATGCTGCGCTTAATGCCATCCGCAAGGCGCGTATAGAGGGATATAATGACCAGAGTTTGAGTGGCACGACACTTATAAATGAGATTCGTATGGAGAGAGCCAAGGAGTTGATCGGAGAAGGATTCCGTATCAGTGACCTCCGCCGTTGGGGACTTGGTTTCACCCGTCCTGTAAATTATTCCGGATATCTCAGCGATCTTCCCTCTGTTCTCCTCCCTTCAAGCGTAGAGACTGTTTATCAGGCAGGTGACTACAGATATGTGCTGCCGATTCCTGTAGGTGAAATGGATAGCAACCCGCAGCTCAAAGGACATCAGAACCCGGGATATTAATCTATTGTGTAACTACAAATCATATAAATATATGAAATATACTAAAATATTCGCTCTCTTTCTTGGCGCGTTGTCGTTGACGGCGTGTTCCGACAAGGAGGAATTCAATACCGCATCGGGCGTGACGGTTGAGATGGCAAACAGCGAACTGACAGTAAATGAAAATGGCGGACTTATCACCGTTCCCGTCAAACTGTCAGGCGAAGCAAACGGTCCGGTCAAGGTTCAGCTCAAGGTTGAAGGATGCGGTGAGATACCTGCAGTGCCATATGTCGAGACAAACGGAACATGGGACGGTAATTATATAGTGACTTCCGAAACTCTCAGCATCCCCGAGGGCGAGACATCCGTAAGTGTGGAGATCAGGCTTATCGATGATATTCTGGAGACTGGAGACCGCACGTTCTCCGTGACAATCGTATCTTGTGAAGGCGCTGTAATCGGAAACAACGCTTCAACGCTCGTGACTGTCGCAGACAATGAATCTCTGCCGATTTACCAGCTGATTCAGGGAGACTGGAAAATGAGTTATATCGACAGAGACGGCAACAAGAAATCTGCCAATTTCACGATTACCGGATATGATGAAGGAACCGAGGAATTCAATGCCGGAATGCTGGAATTCGGTGGTATTGCAGCCGATCTCTTCGGTACAACCGAAATCTGGGTGCCGATGTATCTCATAGAGGATGATCCTGACAGTGATAAACCTTATGTGGTTGTACCCACACCCAAGCCGTTCGCATATTATGACGATGCAAATTATGTATGGCTCTGTGGTTCTACAGCTCCGATTACCGGTTATCTGGATCTTGCAAACGACTGTATGCTGATAGGAGAATTTGATAAGGAAACGCAGTCAATAACATTCCAGCAGAATGCCAAGATGTGGTATGTGGTTGCTTCGTTCAATTTCAGTTCTGTCCTCGGAGGTCTCGGCACATTCCAGAACATGGTTATGACCCGATAACGGTTTATTCAGATCAATACGGGGAAGATTAACCGCCTTCCCAAAATCCAGAGGGGCGCGTTTTTTCGCGCCCCTCTATCTTAATTCAACAACATATCATGAGAATATTATCAATTGTAACAATATTGTTGTCCTTTGTCG
>ERZ778510.1272-NODE-1272-length-16802-cov-91.201230_pt1 | contig 16802 bp, 18 predicted proteins | sample MGYA00510348_ERZ778510 | MGnify/ENA primary metagenome ERZ778510 (study PRJEB29527, sample SAMN07138969) | mouse gut metagenome | material: feces | host: mouse | place: China:Nanjing | collected 2016-01-25 ... | reverse complement strand
CGAATTTTTGGAATTTTCTTCAAAAAACACTTGACTTTTTATTAGCAGGCTTTCTATAAAATACTGCCTTGGTTATACCACTGACTGAACCGAAGTCGTTTAATCTCACCAAAAAAGTCGCATTTTGTAAGTTAAAATTACCTCAGACTCTATAAAGGGAGAAAATATGGCGTAGGTCGATTAATATAGAATATACGACTTCAAAACCGACTGCGTGTGATGCCCTATATCGCATTTTTCAAAAGCAAGTCGAGAATTAGTACCCCTGAAGCAAATTTGCGCTGTTTGAGCCTCATGTAAAGTTACGACAATATTTGGGGGTTAAACGACTTCTGCGTGTGTCTGTTTTAACTCTGATTCAGAATCATTGCAAGTACAATTTCATGCCAAAAATCATATAGAATTTTGTTGATTGTGATTAAAAAATCCCTGCCGTATATAACAGCAGGGGATTGATAGGTTATAAAACAGCATACAAAAAGAGCATACGAACAAGCGTACACTCTTAAGTAAATTTGTATGAATGGCATGAACTCATCTGCTAGTTCTTCTCATAATGGAAATATGCCTTTATTTTGTCAATCAAATACTGCGCATTTTCAACTTGCTTCTTTGTTTCTTCCTTACTTGCCACATAAAAATCATCGTAATCAGAAACACTGCGTATTTGTTCTGCTTTCGCAATCAGCCTATAATCTTCATCTGTAAAAAATGCGTTTTCCACTCTGACATACTCAACATTAAACATTTTCAATGCACCATTATGTGTTTTCGTTTCAATATGTCTATCAATTAACAATGCATTTATCGCTTTTTCTATAGCATAATATGCCCTATTATTTGCTGACTTGTAAGAATCATTAGCCAATAGCTCTGTTGCATCTTTAAGAAGTTCTGTTGCTCTTTCCATCCGAATCAAAACCAACTCACTATAATACTTGTCTTCCATAAAGCAGTACCCCCTCCCTGTCAATATTTCTGTAATATGGATACCACTTCCTACGTTCTTCAAATTCTTTCTCTGGCAAACACACAAAATTGACAATTGCCAAATAATCTGCTGCCAGCTTCGTTGCTATTTCCGCAAGCAAGTCACCATACTTGTTTATCTCCATTCTGTCACACGCGACTACCAACGCTATATCAATATCTGAATCATCAGAAAAGTCTCCTCTAGAGCAAGAGCCATATAAAATAATTTTTCTGATATCCTTATCCATTGCATTACATATCAACAGAACAGACTCGCTTTTTACCCTCTCTATGATATTCTGATTCAGTCTTAAATCCGTTACCATACTATCAATCCTTTTCAGTGAAACTCCCTAACTCTACCCCTATTATACTTGATACAGCCTGTATTTACAACTTAAATTTTAATGCCAATTCACATCGGACATAATCTCTGTCCCGTAATTGAATGTGTCATAAAACCATCGGAATCAATAAAGTACGCAGGAACTTTCAAATGATTATTCTTGAAGTAATCAGCCAAACTGTATCTATAATAATACCAAGCATTATCTAATGCATAACGACATACATGGCGATATACAGCCTCCTCTTCTGAGATTTTACCAGTTCTCTCCATATCTAAAATGTCGGCATCTTTACGTCTGTCTTTTAAAAATTCATAACGATAATTCTCATGAGTGACTTCAAGCTGGTGAACTGACTGGATTGCTTCGACCTCGGTTCTTACACATTTAGCACGAATATGGCGAAAATTTGCAGCTATCCGAGGTTGAAAACTTCGTCCAATGATTGAGTACCCCTTTGATACCTTGCACCACTGATTTTGTTGATTTGTAACCTTATCTAAATTCATATTAACATTATCAAATTCTATCATATTAATATGATTTATATAGTCGGGATAATTATCTAATATGTTATAAGCCTTCTCCTGATGAAAAAGCAGTGTTTGATGATTATCATGACCTCTAAAATACGCTACAACATAAGGATGCCTTTGACTCATTAAGTACCATGCATAATTCCTGACTAGCTTCTCATCACAAGCATCTACATAAAAACAAGCTCCTTCAGGAAAAGCTTTTGTAGGTTTTATACTTTCAACACATCTTCACCATTCAACTGTCTATACCTCTCAATATTTAAAACTGCCATAATAAAATCACTCCTTTTCATAAATCCTTAAAGCCTGTGATATATCACCACCTAGAAACTTATTCAAATAATTTCTCAAACCTTCTGATGTAAGTAACTCAAATACTCTTTTTAAATAAGTGACATTCTTCGTTCTTTGCTCTGAATCAGCAGTAATCTTCATATCACCGCTTAATCTTTCCTGTATAACTTCGCATAACTCACTCATATCATCAAACCTGAATGGCAATTCTGCCTTTGGTGCTACCCCTGATACTGGCATAACAGGCTTAATATCTTCTACTGGCTTTGGCATATCTTCAACAACTGGGATATCCTCTTTTATCTTTGAATTTTTGGGTGCTCTCAATCTGGCTGGACTAACTACCTCAAATTCTTCAAGCAGCTTTATCTTTTCCATATTTACTTTCTTTGAATAGGAAATTCTGTCCTTACCATCTTTTGTATATTCCCTTGTTTCTGTCTGCATTAACGGCTGGTCTAATACTTTCAATATGTATCCAATCTTTTCTGCGCTAACTTCGCTTAATAATTCCTCAATACCCCTGCTGCTGAGAGCTTTCAGTAACTTAATCTCCGATGTGCAATCACTGATTTCAAACTTACCTTCTGATTCTGGTAAATCAATAATCTTCTGAATGTCCACCGCAAAAGAAATATTTCCAGTAACATTGTCTACTTGCTCCAAACCATTTATCTTTGTTAGAAGCTCCCTAAGAAAATTTTCTGCCTCCCTGCGTTCATCATCTGAAATTTTATCCTTACCTGTTTTTATCAAATCGGCATCAATATCATCTATACTCCCAAATATATCAACTAATTGTCGTGATAAAGCTCCTAGCTGTCCCCGAAGTGTATCTTTGCTTTTTACAGTTCCAAACTCCTGCTCCCATAATGAAACCAATTGTGGGTATGTCTTGTTGTAATATTTTCCGAAGAAAGCCGCCATCCTACTATTAGAATATTTAGCCTTGATAAGATAATTCTTCAAACTAAGAATCACTGTTTTCTGCAATTCCGTAGCGAAATAAGAACGCCTTACTAAATATGTCTGTTCCCACTCAGCAACAGCCTTAAAATAATTTCTTGCCATAAAAATCAACCTCCTTACCTTTTTTCAAACATAAATTTATTTTCTACTTACTCTTTTTTCTTATTTTCCTACTGGTACAGAACCAAGAAAATTCCAAACCTTCAGAAAAAAAGGTATGCAAGTGTGTGAAAAAGTGTCATGAAGAATACATTCTCACTCGACTTGATACTCAAAATATATCCATATTAAGAGAACTAAACTCGACCTATAAATTCCAAAAAACAAATCTCTCTACCCCTGAACCAGTCTAACCAAATCAATCGCTCCAAAAATCACCCACCAAATCAATACCTATTTTCAATCTCTATCGCTCCATACCAAATGATATATTTAAAACATAAGCCCAAAGAAATATTCATATTTTCAAACACTTTTATTCAACAGACTGAAATCCATAATCCTACCCCTGCAATACAAAGAAGTGGCAACTTTTTCCAGTTGTCACTTCCTAAATAAGAATATTCAGCCTTAAAAACATACCAAAGTATTTATATCTTTAATCACAACTTCACTGAATTGTTTGCTTTTTTACAAACATTAGCCAAGAGAACTTAATAAGCTTCTAATGGAATCTTTCGCGTCCTCCTCTTCCGATACAACTTCAACATTGGACACTGGTATCACCTCAACTTCAGGCTGTGCTGACACTGGCTCGGCAGGTTCTGGCGATGGCTCTACCCCTGAAACAGACTCATGCTTTTTAGACGATGAATCTATCCTAGAAACTGATTCATGCTTTACAGTTGATGACTCTGCCTCTGAAACTGGCTCATACTTTATTTCTGCCCTTTCCTGCTCTACCCCTGAATCAGATTCCTTCCCAGCAACTGATGACGCTACCCCTGATTTGGCGTTCACACCATCTAAATATATTACGCTTTCCTTCCTCTCCCTCTGCATACAATCCAGATACACCAGTACTGATTCAGGAATATATGCATCTGACATGTCTTTTGTACAGCAGACAAAGCATTCCACATTATCAGAAGCTCTTAAATCATAAATTATATGTATACACTCATCAGGATTCATGTCTATATATCTCTATGATGTGGTAAAATCTCTTCTTTGAAAATTCTGCCAGAACTGTTGGTTTAAATACAGTCTTGTATCTGGATCTCAAATCTTCAAAAATAGGCGTTGGATGCTCCAAGTCAATACCTGTCTTAAAGGACTTACGCTTATACAATATTCTTCTGCATAATTGACTATGCTTTAACTCGTATAAAAACTCTGGTGTAATGTCGGCTCTGGTAAGTACTGTCTTATCATCACTGTCCCAATAAAGCAACAAATCTTCACAGATTTTATTAAACTTCTCTTCCATAAGGTTATTGTGCTTGATAAAGAACCTTTCTATGCCCTGAGTGACATAAGCATTAATATTGGCTCCCTTAAGATATTCATACCCCTCTGGAAATATACCAAAGGCTAAAAAGTCGTGAAGCACTTGATATGATAACTTGGAGAACTCTTTTTTCTTACTCATTGCATATAGCTGACGTTGTACGCAACCACTATAACGCTTGACAAACTCTTCAAGAACTAATTCTTTATACTTTTTGTTGATGTCCTCCGATACCTCAACTGATTTCTCCAACAAAGCTCGATTATAATCAAGACATATGCTGTCATAGTTTTGAACCTCTATGGCATTTTCCTTACTCATTAGTTTTTTAACCCCATCCTTAACAGCTAAACTTGGTACGAAAAATATTGTATAATGCTTTACTCCTTCTCTCAGTTCCCTTTTCAGAATCTTAATGTGCTCGCTTGACTCAATCATGCCATTCTCATCTACTTTAATAACCCCATCTTCAATGTACTTTTTAATATTATAATAAGAAATACCAGTAACTTTAGCAAATTTACGCATACTTAACAGTGCCATACCAAACAACTCCTTTCCAAAAAACAAAATAATTTTTATGTTGCTAAATATATTTTCATATCACGAAATAAAAATTATACTTATTTTTCTTTAATAAAATATATTTTCATTCGACTCTAAGATATTTCTTTTTAAATAAAATATATTTTCATTCGACTCTAAGATATTTATGATAAAAAAATCCCTTATCAAAAAAATAAAAAAATTTAATACATACAGCTGAATACTTTTATTAAAGAACTGCCATAAAACCATCATAAACCCCAAATTATATTTTAATTTTCAAAGACACTCATACAGCCTTAATCTACCCCTGAACACTCAAAATATTTCCAGCACCTTAATCTCCCCCTCTACCTCCAAAATACCATAAAAACTTAATACCACCATTTTACACATTTTTTCCCTTCTGCCTTTCCACACGCCAAGGCTATTCAGGCAACAAAAAAATACCTGAACTTAACCAGTCCAAGTATTTTTCACTTTACACCCAAGCCACTGTAAGAATCCAGCTTTAGAAAAATAATCTGCAAATTTTATCAGGTGTACGGCAGACTTGCATAATCAAAATCTTCTTCATCAATGCACATTTCATCTAAATACTGGAACAGCTCACTGTAATCACCCCTCATATAGAGGTCAACAGTTCCCTTGATACACATGAGAAAATTGATCCGCTCCTGCTGGTCTGCCACCCGTTCTGCATTGAAAACCATCACCTTATGCATATCCCGCCTGAGTGCCTTGTAATCGTGGTCATATATCTTTGCCAGTATCGTCGCAACGATACTGATTCGTTTTGAATGTTCGCTTTTCGTTATCTTATTCAAAAAGTTAAGTTTTTCCTGCTCCGCAGACTCTGAATACTGCCTTATTGTTTCAAGAAATTCATTCAGCTCGCTAATGTAAAGACCAGTCGACATTGCCACATAATCACCCCCTTCCGTTAAAGCTTAACTCTAAACAGGGGGATAATCAACAGTTATTTGCAGGCTTTTAAAATGACGACAAGCCTGCCGTTTTCTTTATGATAATAGCAGGTACTCAGCTCCAGAATCACATCGTCGTATGCCAGCTCCGACAAAGTACCTCTGACACAGTAAGATTCAAAACCTTCCTTCCAAGCTTCAAATTCCCTCTTATTTAAACTGCCAACATATTCATAATAATTGAACGGCTCATCAAGGCTCGTCAGGGCTGCCGCAACTACCTCATATTCCTGCTCACTGTAAAGCGTATCTGCCTGTATGCGTGCACCTTCAATATCCTCCAGATAATCCTTCAATACGGTAAAACCCCTGCCTGATTTCAAATGATGCCCGTACATCAGTGAAATACCCCTCCCGCCAAACACGTTGTAGCGATTCAGGAACGGCAGACCTTCCCTGCTTTCAGCCTTGTTAAAATCATGGTCTGCATAATAATTCTGGTTATACGGTGTAAACATTACTGGATACTCGATGCCATTTGGCAGATAAATGTACCCTGCCATATCACCGTTGCTTTCATACAGGTCTTCATATCCCTCCAGAACAGTCTCTACCCCCGATAACTTTGCATCATACAAAACATCGGGAACACTTACTGGCATATTCGCGACCAGCATCGCCACAATCGGAACAACAAACTTAAACATAAATACATCTCCTCTCAAAAAAGAACCCTGCCACAGTGGGCAGAGTCCCTTTAATCCTTAATAAATACCTGTACACGCCTCAACCATAGAAAGACAGGACTCGGCATCACCGCAGTATCCCCCAGACCAAGGTCTTTCAAAATCCATATACCTGTCATGAAATATCTGCGCCGCTTCGCCTGGCGTTGATGCCCTGACAAACTTTCCTTTACATCTTTATATTCACCATTTAACTCATAAAGCAGAAATGCTGTCTGTCCCTCCATGTCAGGAATATGATAGGTATGCTGCCCGCCCTGAACAGCACCATCATAAACCCAGTGTGTAAATGTCACATAATCATAATCCAATGCAAACTCAGATAATTCATCAGCCCTTTCCGATATCCACTGACAGATACCGTGACCATCACCACCTGAGAGCCTGCCTTCATGGTCTGACAACAGACTGGGCTGCGCTCCATAAAAATATGAACCGCCAGTTTCAAAATAACAGTATCTATCATCATAACCGTCGATGGTGAACTCCTTCACTACCCCTGCTGCCTTAATATTTCCAAGAATTCCTGCGATACCAGTATCACTGATGCCGTCAGCCCTCAGACTCTGGATAAAGTAACTCCAGTTATAAAAGTCATCTTCGTTTACATTGTATTCCAAGTCAGGAAAGCCAAACGACTTAAACTTACGAACCTCCGAACTAAATACCTCTTTTTCAGCCTCGTCCATGTAAGCGGCTTCGGATACCCCGATGCTTTCAGACATTTCAATGCCCTCAGATACCCCATTCCCATCAGATACCCCTGCAAAACCTGAACTCCCCAAAGACGCCAACAAAATACCCAATACTGTCAATAACTTCATATTAATTTACCTTCCTTTCAAATAAACTGATACTGTCTTTTAAGGCTGCGGCAGAAGAACTGATACCCTCCGCTGCCTCTGACAAATTTTTCACCGAACTGCTCACATCTGTCACGCTTGATGCGACTTCCTCGGAACTCGCCGCATTCTCCTCCGATATCGCGGACAAATTCTCGATGGCTGAATCGATTCCTGCCTTTACGGAATCAAGGCTTTTTATTTCGGTGTTTATTTCTGTTATCTCACCTGATATTGCAAATATCCCATCAATGATATTGTCCACAGAATCATTCGCCCCGCTTAATTTTGCAAGCTGGCTGTCAGCGTTTTCTTCAAGTTCCCTGACAAGTACCCCTGACTTTTCCATTTCACCAGATATATTCTTCACAATCTCTGCTATCTGTTTTGATGCATTGACACAGTCATCAGCAAGCTTCTTGACTTCCCCTGCAACCACAGCAAAGCCTTTGCCTGCCTTGCCTGCCCTTGCCGCTTCTATACTTGCATTTAAGGATAACAGGTTCGTCTGCGATGCAATATCCTGAATACTTTCAAGGATTACATCAATCTCCTCCATGGATTTTATAGTTTCATTGGTCTGCACCACCATACTATGTACGGATGACTTTGCCTTTTCATTTACGGACGCAAACTCCTTCATTGCACCCTTCGTATTATCAGAATAGTCTTTCAGACCAGATGCTACCCCTGAAAGCTTCTCTATCTGTGACAATACTGTATCAAGCGTGGCTGACAGCTCCTGAATGTTTCCCATTGTATTTGTCATATCTGTCGCCTGCTCCTCTGCTCCCCTTGCCACATCATCAATAGCCTGCGAAATACTTTCAATAGAACCAGCACTTACATCAACTACCTGACGGAGCTTACCGCTCTCCTCGGACAGTACCCCCGACTGCAACTGGACAGCCCTGATAATCTCACCAAACTTGAACGCAAGATTATTTACACTGTCCGCTAAAATACCTAACTCATCGTTTTTATTGATTTTTGGAACCTTACATTGTATGTCCAGCTCGCCATTTGAGAACTTCTCCAGCTTGGCAGACAGCCCCTTTATTGTGGTTACAATGGGTTTAATCAGAAAGAAGCTGACTGCTATCATAATCAGGCAGAATATAATGCCATTGTAAAGTATTGACCTGCATAATGCATACATAAACTCCCTTATCAGTTGTCTCTCCTGCCCAATGAAAAGCATTCCCACGATACTTCCGTCTGAGTTGGTAAGCGGCATATAAAGCGCATAATACTCTTTATTCTTAATAGAGATGCTTTCGTTGATATATTCCCTTCCATTTTTCAGCACATCTTCGGTAATCCTTGAGCCGACTTTCGTGCCGACAATTCTTTTTCCTGAATCGTCTTTCAGTGTTGTGAGATACCTTGTATCACCAAAAAATAAGGTTATCTCAATGCTGTTCTGTCTCCCGATACTGTCAATCAGGGTATTATCCACAGGCTCGCCGCCCTTACAGAGTACCCCTAAACTGATATACAAGCTTCGACCTCTGTAGGAACACATTTAGCCCAAATCTGTTGAGAATTTACCTGTATACTAGGCTCAAAGCTTTTTCCAGCAATCCAGTACCCCTTTGACGGTTTGCACCAATTATTCTCCTGATTTGTAACCTTGTCTAAATTCATATTAATATTATCAAATTCTATGCCATTAATATGGTTAATATAATCTGGATAGTAATCAAGGATATTATGTGCTTTCTCACGATGAAAACGCAATGTTTGACGACTGTGATTATTTCCAAAAGCTGCCACAATATATGGCTGCTTTTGAGTATGTAAACACCATGTATAATTCCTGACTAATTTCTCATCACTTGCATCTGCGTAAAAATAACCTTTGGGAAATCTTTGTGTCGGCTTCAGTATTACCTTTAATATATCTTCGCCGTTTTGCTGTCTATATTCTTTAATACATTCAACTGCCATTATAATCATCTCCTTTTAGCAAATGTAGAATGGTTATCTGCTACCCCTTTTATGACCTCTGATACCAGCCTGAATCGCTACCCCTGAACAAGCCTGCTACCAAAATCCTACTCCTGCCTGCCACCAAAATACATCTCCAAAAAATACTCACATATTTCTACAGCAAGCTTTCGGCACATCTGTGTATCCCGTATGTTGAAACCTTCGCCTTCCAGCATGTAATCTACCATTCTGCCATGCTTATCATATAAAGTAGCGCGTGTTTCAGCACATTGCCCTCTTTCTACAATTGAGGGCACCTCGAACCTGACATTATAGCCATTACTTAAATAAAATGTTCGAGTTTCCGTTACGATATAAACTGGTTTTCTCTTCATGATTAATATCTCCTTTACTATTTGATTGATGGGCGAGTCGGCTTGTAAGGTGACTATTGGGTTCCTCCAGTTAATTTAACAACTAACTATAAAGGACATAACTTTTGACCTGTTATCGGGTGCGTCATATAACCCTCTTCATCAATAGCATAATCAGGTACCTTCAAATGACTGTTCCTAAAGTACTCAGCCAAACTATATCTATAGTAAAACCAAGCATTGTCTGCTGCGTGTCTTAAAACGTGACGGTGTATAGCCTCTTCCTCGGATATCTGCCCTGTCCTTTCTAAATCGAGTATATCTAAATCGTTTCTACGGTCTTTCAGGAAACTATACATATAATCCTCATAACCAACTTCGAGTTGATATGCTGATTGAATAGCTTCTACCTCTGTCCTTACACACTTAGCGCGAATCTGTCGATAATTCGCTGCTACATAAGGTACAAAACTTCTAAATCTTTTATCTTTATAGTGCCCCTTGGATAGCTTGCACCATAGATTTTGCTGCTGACTTACTTTGTCCAAATTTATATTAACATTATCAAATTCGATGCTGTTGATATGATTAATATAATCAGGATACTTATCTAATATGTTATAAGCCTTCTCTTGATGAAAAAGCAATGTTTGATGACTATCACGACCTCCAATAGCCACTACAACATAAGGTTCCTTTCGACTCCTTAAACACCATGTATACTGTCTAACAAGTTCTTCATCGCTTGCATCACAATAAAAGAAACCCTTTGGAAATTTTTGTGTTGGCTTCAATATCACCTTCAAAATATCATTACCATTTGACTGTCTGTATTTTTTAATACATTCAACTGCCATTATAATCATCTCATAAATATAAAAACTCTTCGCGACTATCCCTGAATCAGCCTATATTGAGTTAGTAAATGTCCTCGAATACTTTCTGTTTTCTGTCTTGCTTGGACAGGCATTCTATATGCGTCTCAAATAAGCAACTTGAATCACATTTAATAACTTGAACTTACTACTATCATTTTAATAATTGCTACAATTTTGTACTCATCTATTACGACACATCTTAATTTGCATCTCAATAATAAAAATTATCTGCTTTCAATTTACTGTCTTATATGCGTAATCAATATGATGATTTATTCAGTTATTCCTTTATACAAAAAAGAGAGCCTCACTGTTTTAGTGAAGCTCCCTGCATAAAAGACTTATTTATAAAGTTTTCTTCTGCCTATAAATGCTGCTACGATAACTGCCATGAATAGAATAACTATCATCACATATGGAATCCTATCTACCTTGCTGTCTACTTCGTCTAAATCTCCAGTTTTAGCCTCTGGCAAATCAGGATAGTCAGGCTTTGCATTATAAACATTGTCGGGAATATCCTGCATCGTCAGCCCTTTACGAGCATACACAAATTCAAGCTCGATATTGCCATTCACTATTCCTGAATACTCTGCTTCACTGATACATGCTAAATTTCTTAACTCACGCGCTTCATACTGATATGGAGAACCCTCTGTATAGACGTCCTTGCAACGTACTTCGCGTCTTACCATATAAATATACTGCTCGTTCTCTTTTGCATATTGATATGTGTTAAAATTATTCAAGCCATCAGGTACCCCTGCCTTTTCAGATTCATCGATGATAAAATTGTTTACTGGAATGTCAGTTATGAATTTATCAATCACAGTAACAGTATACTCATCTGCCGCCTTTTCCTCATCTTTTCCAGATTTCATGTAAGTAAATACCAGCGTAAGATGACTCGTTACTATTCCAGAATATGATGAACTTCCTACAATATCATACCCCTCTTCAGGAATCGCATCATACTGGTAAGAATCTCCTACCTTCTTATCATCTGTAAGGCGGATTTTCTCTTCGGTATCACCATCTTCATCAACAAACCTGTCAATTATAGTAATGACCGCGTCTTTTGGCTGTGCGACTGCCTTATATGCAAATGCTAATGTAATGTCTGAATATACATAGTCGGAGTAGTGATCGGCACCTATCAATGTAAAGTTTGGTATTGGCTTTGCCTCATAATAATAAGCATCACCCTCAGTCTTTATCTCCGTCAACCTTACTGATGAACTAATTAACAGTGCATTGGCATCATAATAATTGTCTACCACTGTCATCGTATAACTCTTCTTTTCAGGAGATGGGTCTGGTTTTGGAGTCGGCTTATTATCAGGTTTTTTGTCCTTCTTATAGGTAAAAATCACTTCTGTGTCACCTGTAACCACGCCTGAATAATTTTTCTCCGATGTGATTGAGTACCCCTTTGGACTTAATGAATCATACGAATATGCCTTCCCTGCCTTTACCGCTGTCAAGGACTCCCTTAATTCTGACTTCATCAGCTGATTGTTTTCATCATAATACTTGTCAAAAACCTGAAGTTTGTACAAAGGCAATACCCCATCAATCTCCAGAACGTCTGCAACAGACAAATCAATGCTGACATCAACATCTTCCATCTTATATGTTACTGATACTGTATCCTGCCCTGACTTTGTGATATTCAGGTCGCAGGTAATGAGGTCTGTGCCGTCATCATTGAACAATGTAAACTTATGACTCCCAGTCTCAACATTCCTGATTTCATAATACCCGTCAGCGTCAGTTATGGCTGTCCTGACTGTGGAATGGATTTCTATCTTTTTGTTTGCCACAGGTTCTCCATTTTTATATGTCAGATACCCCTTTACCGTCACAAGCCTTACAGATGCATCTTTATATTTGAATACAATTATAGTATCCTCGGAGATGATACCCCTATATTCCTCGTCACTGATTAACACATAACCATCAGGAACTGGCTTGAGTGCCGTACATACATACTCGCTACCCTCTTCCAGCGTATCCGTTGTTCTCTCAACCGTCTTGATAACATTTCCATCTGCATCATAAAACTCGTCCACAACTTTAAATGAAATGTTTACGGTTAGAGGGAAGTAATTTCAGATTAGGCGGTATAGCCCCGATTACAAGGGCTGTACCGGCTTTTCGATTTCCTATGCGCCTTACTGTTTGGGTTGCGTGGCAGAAAGGAAATTGATTTCCCCTACAAAGTTGAAAACAATATCCACTTTCTGTACCCGTTTCCCGCCTACCTTTTCCGGCGCATGGACTATGATTTTCTTGATAAATTCATTGACGATTGCGGGGGTGAGTTCCTTTATCCCCACATACTTGCGGATAATCGCGGCGAAGCTGTCAAAATCGCTCTTGTTCTGTTCGTAGGTATCGACTTCCTGCTGGTCTGCCTTGACCTTTTCTTCCAGTTCCCGCTGTTCCGCTTCATACTCTGCGGACAGCTTCAAAAACCTGTCGTGGCTGATTGCGCCGCTTATGTCGTCCTCATAAATCCGCTTGAAGATACGGTCAAGTTCCGCTATCCGCTTCCTCGCCTGTCCGACTTCCCGTTTCCTGCGCTTCATTTCCTTTTCTGTTTCAGCGGAGCGTTGCTGATACATCATTTCATGGAAAGCCATGATGTCATCAAAGAAAAGGGCGGTCACATCATATATCCTGCCCCACACTATCTGCTTCAACACTTCCTCGCGGATAAAGTGAGCCGTACAGCTTCCCGTATTGCTTTTGTACTTTGCACAGCGGTAATGGTCTTGTGAGCCGTTAAAACTTTTACAAGTAGCGAAATGTAGCTTGCTTCCACAGTCTGCACAATATACCAAGCCGGAAAACAATCCTTGTCTGTCCGCTTTTGTGGGGCGGCATTTGTTAGCCCTTAGTTCCTGCACCCGTTCAAAAACTGCGTCCTCCACAATCGCTTCATGGGTATTGAAGAAGATAGCCTGCTGTTCCTTTGTGGTTGGAATCCGCTTTTTCAGCTTGTGGGATTTGGAATAGCTTTTGAAGTTCACCGTATGCCCGCAGTAGTCCATACGCTCCAAAATACCGACAATGGTACTATCCCTCCAGTCATAGGGATTTTCGGGAAGTGCTTTCCCCTTTTTCTTTGCGTAGTGGGCTTTGGCAGTCAGTACCTTATCTTCTTTGAGTATTTTTGCTATCTGCATGGGGCCTTTTCCACCGATACATAAATCAAAAATCCGCTTCACCACAGCAGCGTCTTCCTCGTCCACAATCCATTGCTTTTTGTCCGTAGGGCTTACCATGTAGCCGTAAGGCGGCTTTGTCAGATGTTCCCCCGCCTGTCCCTGCGCCCGTTTGATTGCCCGTACCTTTTTGCTTGTGTCTTTGGCGTAAAAATCGTTAAACAGGTTGCGGAACGGGGTAAAATCGTTGTCGCCTTTTGCGCTGTCTACTCCGTCATTGATTGCGATATATCTCACGTCACGCTCTACGAAAAAGATTTCCGTATAGTAGCCGACTTTCAGATAATCGCGCCCTAACCTTGACATATCCTTGACAATGACTGTCGCCACGTTTCCGGCTTCAATCTCTGCAATCATGCGGTTAAAATTTGGTCTGTCAAACGTCACACCCGATACACCGTCGTCAATGAAGAAAACGGGATTGGAAAAGCCGTTGTCCGCCGCATATTTGGAGAGGACTGCTTTCTGGTTCACAATGCTGTTGCTGTCGCCCTCTAACGTATCTTCCTGCGAAAGACGGGCGTATAATGCTGTTATCTGTCCGGGCTTATATGTATTTGCTGTCACGTGTTCATTCCTCCTGTAATGAACGCCCGACAAACAGTAGTGCTAACCTTATTGTAGCGCACTTATCCCTGTTTGTCATTGGGCATTTTGACGGTTTCCGATTTTATGAGCCGTATCATCTTATCGCGGAGCCGTTCCGAGCCGCCGCGGGAGGTAGACACTTCATAGTATGTGCCGCCAATTTTGTAGCAGACGGTTTCCTCTGTCGGCTTTCCTTTTTTCGGCAGGTAGCCGCTGTCCTTGATTTCTGGTTCCCATTCCATTCTTTTCCCTTCCTTTCCGTATTTGCTAAATGATAAGTTTCGGAGCAAGCATAGGAAAAGGGTACCCTTTTCCGTAAATCTGTCCGTCCGCGCTATGGCTTGCCGGACAGATTTTGCTTGTTGGGAAGAATCCCAAACTCTCTGATAATTCCTCTCACTACCTACAACACCGCACAGGGCGTTTTTGACGAATATTTGAGAGAAATTCTTCAAAAAGTTTTCCTTGCTTCTTAATACGGGGAAGTTTGGGAAATGCCAAACATGAATAAAAAATAACAGAGGTTTTTTGTAAGCTGTAATATGGTTTCAGAGTATGTCTATGCAGTTCTATCAGTTAGCTAAAATACTTCCTATAATGTAACGAATGATTTTCTGATTTTGGGGATATACGGCATTGCTAAATCAAGTTCCCTACTTGACAATAGCTATCAATCGTGCTATCATTTTATTTGTGAATATTTATTACGAATATTCGCAAATTCAATTCAGAAGAAAGGAGAAGTGAAGCTATGCCGTCAAAGCCAGTCCTTTCGGACGCTGATAAAAAAGCAATCCGCAAAAAGCTGGAAGAACTATGCGAGGAATGTTGGATAGCGCAAGGGTACAAAAAGACAAGCATTAAGAATCTATGCGATAAGGCAGTTATATCTATCGGTACTTTTTATACGCTCTACCCGACAAAGGAAGATTTATTCCTTGAAACAATCACAGACATACAAAGGAGGTTGACAGAAAAGATTATCGACATAAACAGGAACAGCCGGACGAAAGAGGGCTTTGCACAGTCCATGAAAAGGCTTTTCCGGAAATACGACAGCAAGCCGTTCCTCTACAATGTCAATACGCCGGATTTTCAGTCTTTTGTGACAAAGCTGCCGGAAGAAACGATTCAGAAAATCAAGTTTGACAGTTTCGATTTTTTCAGACAGGTTATCCATGCCGCAGACCTCAATCTGAAAATGGAGGAAGCACAGGCATATGGAATTTTGAGTGCGCTGCTGTCAACAATCAATGCAAAAGAAACGCTTTCCGTCACTTGTGATTATTTCGCTGTTTTTGATTTTATGGTGGATAGCCTTGTGGCAGATATTTTTGAGTAAAGGAGATAGATTGAAAAATCAGAGATTTTTCAATCGGCAAATTTGTGCAGAGGCACAAATTTGCAGGATTTTGAAAGAATGGAGGATTTTTATGACAGAATTTGAGTACAAAACGGTAGTAATTGACAGCAAGGAAACAGAATATTCCGAAAAGTCGCTGTCTGATAAACTGAACCATTACGGTAAGGACGGCTGGGAACTGGTTACTTGTTTTGCCTATCCGTGCATAGGCAGCTCCCAATATTCCCTTATCGGAATCGCACAGAAAGCGACTCTGATATTCAAAAGGCGGCTATGCCCCGAAAAGGGGGCGAGCGAATGACAAATGCGGTTGAAGTCCGGCATTTATCAAAATCCATAGAGGGCAGCCCCATACTGAATGATATTTGCATGAATGTAAGGCAAGGGGAAGTATACGGATTTCTGGGCGCAAACGGCGCTGGAAAAACTTCGCTGATGAAAACACTGTACCACATCATTTTCCCCGATACAGGTACGGTATGTTTATTAGGCGAAACTATCAACAAGGGGAACAATCCCGTTTTCTCCCGTATCGGCAGCATTATTGAAAGCCCTGTTTTTTACAGCCATTTAAGCGCATACGAGAACATGGAACTCCATTGCCGGTACATGGGCGCAGGCTATGAAAACATCATGGAAACGCTGTCATTGTTGGGTATTGCAGAAACGGGCAATAAAGCCGTAGGGAAATTCTCTTTGGGAATGAAACAGCGGCTTGCACTTGCAAGGGCAATGCTCACAAAGCCGGATTTGCTCATTTTAGACGAACCTATAAACGGCTTAGACCCACAGGGAATTATCGAAGT
>ERZ778510.1263-NODE-1263-length-16873-cov-4.462302_pt1 | contig 16873 bp, 17 predicted proteins | sample MGYA00510348_ERZ778510 | MGnify/ENA primary metagenome ERZ778510 (study PRJEB29527, sample SAMN07138969) | mouse gut metagenome | material: feces | host: mouse | place: China:Nanjing | collected 2016-01-25 ... | reverse complement strand
ACACTCCATTCTTCTATTCTCCCACACGCTATCTTCTCCCCGGAATCACCGGAGGGCTGGGTACGAAAATCGTCTGGTTCTGAATGGATGATCACTGTTTTTCCAATTACATCTTCCGGATAAAACCGATCCGTATAAACCATCATCCATGCCCTGCCATGACTCCCAAGCAGCGGCGGCAGATCCCCTGCATGTTCCGGGTGGGGTTTTCCCCCCGGATTATAATGCTGGCCCGCATCGGCGAACAGATCATCTGCATTTCCCGTACAAGAACTTCCTTCATGAATGTGGAATCCCCAAAAACGATTCCCAAGTTCTTCTGGAATTCCCTGTATCTTAGCAGTGACGATTGTTCCTCCGTATGTATCGTAAAAGTCCACCCTGCCGCTGATCGTATTATATTTTTCGCTGCCCGTTATCTTTGCGGTAGCTGCCGGTTTCTCATTGCCACACGTAAACATCTTGATCACACTCCTTCAGATTCAGTTTATGAAACATCTGAAGAAACGTGAGAATCTCAGTGGTAAAGATTTCAGAACTAAAAGCCGCTTCCTGATACAATATCCACCACAACCTCCTGCCGGAACACTTCCGCGTCATTCTCCACATCATATGCCGCCAGATAGCTACGCCTGTTCCCGCCATATCTTATATTTTTATTTAGACACTTCAAAGCCCTGCACTTCCCCCTCTAGATTTACACAACATCCCAAACATTTCCAAAATCCTCTACTTACACCCCTCATAATACGGACACTTCTTCCTGATACACTCCCGGTTCTCCCCCGAGAACCCACACCGTATCTCTTCCGGCGCTTCCATTTGGACTCCAAGATTCTCCGCCGTGAATTTCACCGCAGCAACAGCCGCCGTAAAAGAATTCCGCTTGCAGCACCTCGGCCCGCCAAGCTCCCCGATGGCTTTTAACGCCTCGGCAGTCATCCGGTTCGAAAGTCCCCAGGATTTCCCCGTAAGAGGCGTTGCCTTCGTGACAATGCTCATAAACATCCCCGCACTCACCGCGGCACCACAGCATCCCCACAGCCCGCAGGAGCCGCCCGGGTATTCGCTCCCCCGCGACTTTATCTCCTCCAGCGCAGTTCCAAACACTTCCCGCTCCGAATACATGGCATTCTTATCTCCTGCCGATGCCCTATCTTCTGTCGTCTTATCTCTTGCTCCCTTGTCCGCCGCAAATCCTCCGCTGTTATAGTACGCCGTAATAAGCGCCGCCCCCACCATCACATGATGCTCCGGCCCATGCATATAGATGTAAGGATCCTCCATCAATCTCTGCATAATCTCCACAGGATTTTTCGAGGTACTGTTTTTACACCCCTCAAGAAGCGCTTCAATCCCCTTGGCCCCGTGGCACTCATCACACACGTAATGCCCGTCCTCGCACCCGGCATGGCACTCAAACTGCCGATGGCACATGGCGCACTCCATCCGCCTCGACTTCTCATAATATACAATAGGCTTGCCGCACATCAGGCAAGCCCCCTCTCCTCTCTTCTTCATACCAGCTCTCCTATCGGATAAAATGCGTTGACACCCGCTCTTCCTTCTCGGGCAGCCCATACTTTTCCTTTCCAAGAGCGATACTCTTCATGAGAAATGCCATATTCCTTGCCAGCACACGCATGGTCTGCAGGCCTTCTCCGTCTTCCTTCGCCTCTCCCGGCATCCTGCCGTGGATGCTGTTCCAATACTGACTTGACGCCACCGGCATACCGGAAATCGTAAAATACTTGTTCAGCTCGTCAAAAGTAGCCGACAGCCCGCCTCTCCTTGCCGCCACAACACTTGCTCCCACCTTCATGGTCTTGTCAAAGCCCGTGCTGTAAAACAGACGGTCAAGAAATGCGATCAGTGTCGCATTTGCCGACGCATAATACACCGGACTTGCGATCACAAGCCCGTCACACTCCGCAAACTTAGGCGCAGCCTCATTCACGGCATCGTCAAACACGCATTTTCCATTCTTCGCACAAGAACCGCAGGCGATACATCCCCTGACAGCCTTATTTCCAACCTGAAGAATCTCCGTCTCGATACCTTCCTCTTTAAAAATCTTCTCCATCTCCCGCAGGGCAACATATGTATTCCCCTCCGCGCGGGGACTTCCGTTAATCATTAAAACTTTCATTCCAAACACCTCCTATGCAGGTAATTCTACCACACCATGACCGCTTTCTCAATAGATGCTTCTTAGATTGCCACTATACCGACACTGAAGCGTTCATCAATCCCCCAAATACAAAGAAAAACCGGCACCTCTTACTTCCGTGCCGATTTCTCCTTCGCCAAAAGCGCCGCCCCAAGCGCCCCCGCATATCTCCCGTCTGCCGTCGGTTCCACCGTCTTTCCCACCTTTGCAGACAATATCTTCGTAAAATACTCACTGTGGCTTAGTCCTCCCGTCAGAATCACCTTCTCCGACAGGTTCTTCCTCTGGCTTAGCTGTGCCACCTTCGCCGCCACCGAATCTACCACGCCCGCCGCAATATCCTCCCGGTTTTTCCCTTCCCCGATATAGTTGATGACCTCGGACTCTGCAAATACGGTACACAGTGAGCTGATCGGCAGTACCGTTCCCGCCGCCGCCATGTTAAAAAGTTCCTGAAGGGTTACTCCCAGGCGGTTCGCCATAATCTCCAGAAACTTTCCGGTTCCCGCCGAACACTTATCATTCATAAGGAAATCCTGCACCATGCCTTCGGAGACTAAGATTACCTTCGTATCCTGACCGCCCACGTCGATGATCGAGCACTCATCCCCAGCCATCTCCCTGCCTCCTCTGGCGTGGCAGGTAATCTCCGTGATGACATAATCCGCAAAATCAACGGCAATCCTGCCGTACCCAGTGGCCGCCACCTTCGTTTCATCCTTTCCTACATCCACTCCGTCCGCAAGGAGCCTTTCCCGAATAAGCGTCGTCGTCTCCTTGCTGCTCCATCCCGTCGGCAGGACAAACTTCATCTCATTTTCCCCGATTACCGCCACTTTTGATGCCGTGGAGCCAATATCAATCCCTACATAATTCATCTTCCCACATACCTCTCGCCTTTTCCTGTAATATTCGGACATTTTCCGCATGATTTTCAATAATATCCTGCTCTTCTTTATTCCTGACATTTCCATCCTGGTCTGTTTCTATTTGGTAAGAATTTCCCCCGTCATAAAGAATCAGCCCATATTCATATGTTCCGTCAGTCTTCGGCCAGATGATCGCCCATCAACAATACCTATCCCTGTGCGGGTTCAGATCCTTCGCCACCGCAGCAATCTTCAAAATCTCAATCCCATGCTCCGACACGCAATCCCGAACCGCGCCTATATCCTCTTCTCTGATCATAAGAGAGATACCGCAGCATTTACTCGCACTTCTGGGGGTTGGGGCAATAACTGCCCAAACCCCCAGCTTTTTCAGTTCGTGATAAAGACGCATCCCGTTATCGTGATTCGGAAACAACACATAATGCTGTATCTTCTCCATAATAGCCTTCCTTAATTATTCAACATCTCCACAAATGCGCTGACTCTTGTACGGAGCTGCTGTGCATCACTGTCTGTATAATCTGTCTCGATGCCAAGCACCGGAATCCCCGCCTCTTTCATAGCGCGCTCTACAAAATATCCTTCTGTGTCATAAAGATTACAGAACTTGAGATTCACATCAATGATACCGTCAACCTTATATTCCTTTGCCAGACGTAAGATATCATCAATTCTTGCATGATTCGGAGTAAAACATGCACAGTTGATATTCATATAACGCTCTGCAATTGCCATAATCTGATCTTCAACAGTATTCTTGCTCTCGTCCACATAATTTTCAAAATAACGCGTCCCCGTACACATCTCTTCACAGACAACAACTGCGCCACTCGTCTCTACTATATTATGCAGCTTCCAGTTTGGAATTGCAAGCGGTGTTCCTGTCAGCATAATACGCTTCGTTCCAGCCGGAACTACACTTATGCCGTCTTTGACTCTCTGCTCCAATTCGTCACAGAGCTTATTGGTCATCTGGGTAAATCTTGCAGGATCATCATAAAATGCAATCTGCGAGATAACCAGCGCATCCGTACCGCTGATCGGCAGCGTCTCATTCTTCCGGCAGTCGTAAAGTCTGGACAGGGCTTTTCTCTTAGCATTAATAAGCTTAATACTTTCGGAAAGCTTCTCTGCCGTCACAGTATTTCCGGTAAATTCTTCTACCTTCTCCTTAAGCGTCTCGATTTCTTCTGCCCATGCATTTACATCCTTCGCGCGCTTCATCTGCGGAAGATCCATTACGTGAACCGGAACATCCTCTGAAAGGATCTCCCATGCTTTCTTCTTGCCATCACAGGTTGTCTCTCCGATGTACATATCTGCGATCCGGAAGAACGGGCAAGTACGGTCAAGCCTTGCTCCCACAGAAGCCTTAATCAATGGACATGTATTCGTCGGCAGAACTTTCTCGCCGCCCGGAACCCAGAATTGAGAACCTCCACAAAGTCCCGTCGCAATCGCATCAGCCGCGAAGATAACCTCATCCGGAACATAGACGCAGAATGTTCCGAATACCTTCCCACCCTTCTTCTGATGCTCAATCAGCTCTGCCGGCCGGATACCGTGAATATCCGCTACGACCATGTTGTAATAATCCATTCCATCGGGTCTGTTCTCCTGTGACAGAAAAACATCTCCAAATGCCTGTGGAAGCACCTCACACAACTGATCGTGAAGCTCCAGATTCATCCCCAACTCTTCCCACATTTTGTGATTGTCAGCCATACCAATTTTTCCTCCTTAAGTAAAACATTTTTTGTGTAAAACATCTATACTCAGTGTAACATCTTTACGGCTTACAATCTATGGATTCCTTACATTTGCTAATTGATAATTATTATACAACAATCTATTTATAGATATTATCTATGTATTTTTTACTATCTTCTCAATACCTTCCACACAGCAGTCAATCTCTTCCGTTGTATTTCCCATACCAAAAGCCAATCTCACCGTTCCCTGCGGAAATGTATGCAGCGACTGATGGGCAACCGGCGCACAGTGAAGTCCTACTCTTGTCATGATCCCATACTCCTGCTCCAGTTCAAATGCCGCCACCGCGTTATCCACAGTCTGAAAATCCAGCGACACTACCGCCACACGGTCTTCGATATCTTTTCTCCCTACAATACGTACTTCCGGGATCTCTTTTACTTTTTCAAGAAAATATTTCGTAAGCCCCATCTTCTTTTCATGGATAACGTCCATTCCTGTCTTTTCCAGAAAATCAAGAGCAGCATTAAGGCCAATGATCCCTGGAAGATTCATCGTTCCGCTCTCATACTTGTCCGGAAGGCTCTCCGGCTGCAAAAGCGAATCCGACTGGCTTCCCGTTCCTCCTGCAATATAAGCCTCCATCTGCTTATCAAGCCTCTCGGAAATAAGAAATCCCCCGATTCCCTGAGGTCCTAAAAGTCCCTTATGCCCTGTAAATGCAAGAAAGTCAATGCCGCACTCTTTCATATCCACTTCAATAGTCCCGGCGCTCTGGGCAGTATCCACTGCAAAAAACAGCCCCCTCTCCCGACAGATTTTTCCAATCTCCTGAATCGGTACAACTGTTCCGCACACGTTGGAAGCGTGGGTTACAATGACCGCCTTCGTATCCTGCTTTATCAGTTCATCAAGTCTTGCCGCCTCGAGATTTCCCTCTTCGTCTACCGGAACGATATCATAAGAAACCCCGCGGCTGTTCATCTGCTCTAGCGGACGCATAACCGCATTATGCTCCAGTCCGCTCACAAGCACATGATCTCCCGGCTTTAAAAAGCCCTTGATAAAATAATTCAATGAATAAGTAACACTGGGAGTAAATATCATATATCTTGAATCCTTCCAGCCAAATAGCCTCGCAAGCTGTTCCCTTGTTTCCAGCACGATACTCTCCACTTCGTAAGCCCCTGAATAGTTTCCACGGTTGATGTTGAATGCGCCATTCTCCAAAAGCTCCGCCATCGCTCCCGCTACTCCCGGAGCTTTCGGCCATGAAGTACTGCCATTGTCAAAGTAAATTGTCCGATTCATCAAATTTCCCCTTTCTTTTGACCTACCATTTTTGACTTTTCCAAATCTACAGCCAACAAATCGCCACACTGATCCTCACAGCCATACATAAGACCATCCCAAGTGCCGCTGTTCCATACAATAACCGGTGTGAAACCTTAATATCCTCTGCCCCAATCTCACAGATACGATCGCCGATCGTCGGCTTCTCATATAATTTTCCAAAATACCATGCATTTCCCGCAAGCTGTACGTTCAAAGCTCCCGCCATCACAGCTTCCGTCTGCGCAGCATTCGGACTTTTATGGTTAAAACGGTCTCTGCGGTAGATCCTGACTGCTCCCCGCCAGTCCATTTTGCAAAAAAAAGCCGCTAAAATCATCAATACTGCCGAAACCCTCGCCGGAATATAATTCACCGCATCATCCAGCCTTGCCGCCGCCGTTCCAAAATACATATATTTCTCATTCTTATATCCTACCATAGAATCCATCGTATTGACAGCCTTATATGCAAATCCCAGTACCGCACCCCCCACCGCCATATAAAGCATCGGAGCGATCACCCCATCCGAAGTATTCTCCGCCACTGTCTCAACCGCAGCCTTTATCACCCCTTCTTCCGTTAGATTCTCAGTATCCCGCCCTACAATCATAGACACTGCCGCTCTTCCTTCTGATAATCCGTACTTTTTAAGCGCATCATACACACGTCCGCTCTCGGTCTTTAATGATTTAACGGCAAAAATCTGATAGCACATAAAACTTTCCACGGCAAGTCCCACAGCCGATTTCCACCGGTACACAAAAAAAAGAATTCCAAACGGCGCCAGTACACTGACTGAAACCACGATAATAACAAGCAGAGCTCCGCCCAATCTCTCAGCACACTTTGAATCAGGCAGACAGCCTCTTATAATTTTTTCCGTCCATATGATCAAAAATCCTATCATCCGCACCGGATGATAAAGCCACACCGGATCTCCCAGTATTAAGTCCAGAATAAATCCTGCCAAAAGCGGCAAAATCATCTGCCAGAATAAGTTCATAACCTTCTCCATTTCCTATTTGAAAATCATAGTACGTTCCTTTGGGAACGGCATATCTTTCCATAATACTCATAATCGTTCCACCGTGAACTACAAATACCGCCATCGAAAATCCTGATGCAGCTTTTCCGCCCACAGGCTTGTATCTGCCCTCCAGCATCTGCTTATCACATCCGCACATCAAAAGCGCCCTCTCAAATCCTGCAAGGCTCCGCTTTGTAAAACTCTCTTTGCTTTCCCCCTCTGGAAATCTCATGGCGCCGCCGCTTTTAAGCCACCTCTGATATTCCGGCATATCTTTTAATTCCTCGTAATTCTTATTCTCGAACTTTCCAAAGTCACATTCTGAAAACTCGTCTATCACTGTCAGTTCCTGACTTGGATAAAGAATCTGCGCTGTCTGTATGCAGCGCTTCATAGGACTTACAAAGATTCTGCCGGCTTCAGGATACATCCCCTTCGCAAGGCGTTCTTTGAGCAGAGTCTCCCCCTCCATGCACAGAGATTCATCCGTCCTGCCGATATAACGCTTTTTTAGATTTCCTTCTGTGATGGAATGTCTGATTAAATATATTTTCATAGTAATCATTTCACCTATTGCCGTGTATCACTTGATTCTCATCCCGATACCGCAGATAATCCGATACACCTCTTCCGATCTTTCTGCAAGCTCTGTGCATATTCGCCCGGTCTTCTCCCGGTACTCTCTCTGAAACAGATCCATTGGCACAATTCCGTACCCTATTTCATCTGTCACGATTATAATATCCGGATTTTTTGCATACAGCCTTTCAGAAAACCCGGACAAATCTGCACCTTCACGCATCCTTTCTGCAATATATTCATGAAAATGATAGATTCCTCTGCAGAGAAATATCTCCTCTTCCCCGCATGTCTCTCCGTTAATCCATGGAATGTCAGGATACAGCTGCTTCGCAAACCTGCGCTTTCCCTGATGAGCGCCGCCGACCACCATTATCATATCTGTCTCACCCTGTTTCATATATTTGTCAATAATATATCCGCTCCTACAGCCGCTGCCGCAATCCAGATTTCACACATTTGCAGAAAATATCCGGCCAGATCCCCGGTAATTCCCCCAAAATTCTTAAGCGACATCCTGTAATAGCAGAAAAACACCGCGCCGGCCACTGCAACCGCCGCAGTCCCTGCTCCCTTTCCTGCAACGATCAATACTCCGCACAGAATTACGAGATAACAGCCCAGTACACTTCTTACCGTCTTTTTTGCCGCATTTTCTGCAAATGTCGCCGCAAGGCCGTCCTTCTTTGCCTGCGGAAATGTAACGACAGACAGACCGCTTAAGGTTCTGGACAAGAGAAACCCCAACGCTGTCACCTTAACGCTTCTTTCAGTCAAGGAAGCATATATCGCCGTACAGCACAAAAAATACACCGTACAGGACAGAATCGCAAATGCTCCTGCATGGGAATCCTTTAATATCTCAAGACGTCTCTCTTTCGGCTGATAAGAACTTAAAGCATCCTGCGTATCCATAAAGCCATCCATATGGATCCCTCCTGTAATCAACACAGGCACAAGAACCATAAAAACAAGAAACGTAAGATCCGAAATGCCCGTCCCCTGTACCGCACACCACTCTTTCAGCCGAAAAATTCCATAGGTAATCAATCCAATCAATCCGCCGATCCACGGAAAATAAATCAAAGCATACGATAGATTTTCTCTGCTCCACTCACTTTCCGGCATAGGTAGCCTGCTATACATCGAAAATGCAATTTTAAAACTGTTCCACATCCTTTTCATCATCCTTTTACCGGCACAGGAATCCCGTACACAACCTCCGTCACTTTATCTGCCATACAAGCAAGCTGTTGGTTTACCGTTCCGATGAGAGCGGTATATTCCTGCGTCTCATAACTGTAATTCCAAACGTCTGAACTTACCTCATTTGTCACGACCACAAGATGATCTGTCTGATTTAAGATATGACGTACCCCATCAAGAATCTTCTCTGCCGTCTCCTGCCCGTCTCTCAAAGTTCCGTCTTCTTCGTAAAATTCATTTGCTGCAAGATTAGATATGCATTCCAGCAGGACGCCGCTGTTTTGAGGAAGCGTAATTTTATCAATCCCCTGATACCACTCTATTGTCTCAAACCCTTTTCCCGCCCGAAGTCCCCTGTGACGCCCTATTTTTTTTTGCGTCTCCTCCCCGCAGGGCTTCATCGTTGCAATGTAAAGACAAGGGAAGTTCTTTGATAAGTTCCGTCCGGGACTTTGCAACATCCGCTCTTTCACAAACTGCAGTATCTGTCTCTCTGCATAGGAAGACTTGCCGCTGCCGCTGCCCCCGGTTATAAGCCGAAACATTACTGCTCCTCCAATTCCTTATAATCTTCAATCTGATTATCCGAAAATGTACTCATTCTCCGGTATACTTCCACCGCCATGTCAAGCACCGGCATAAACGCTGCCGCCCCGGTTCCTTCCCCGAGACACATGTCACAGTCAAGATATGCCTCCAGTCCCAATTCCTTTAAAATCGCATGCATTCCCGGTTCCTTAGACACATGGGAAGCAAGCATATACTCTTTCGCAGTCTGGCACAGATTCGCCGCAGCAAGAGCCGCAGCAGCGGATATAAAGCCATCGGCTACCACTGGGACATGATAGATCGCGCCTCCTAAAAATACTCCTGCAAGCCCCGTTAAGTCAAAGCCGCCCACCTTAGAAAGCACATCCAATACATCTGTCTTATCGGGCTTATGAAGTGCGATTGCTTGTGCAATCACTTCTTTTTTATGCTTCAGTCCAGCGTCGGAAAGTCCGGCGCCTCTCCCTGTCATAAGCTCAACCGGCTTATCAAGAAGAACCGCCGCCACCGCGCTGCTGGTTGTCGTATTACCGATCCCCATCTCTCCGGTCGCCAAAATCCCGTACCCTGCTTTCTTCTTTTCCTTCACGATCTGAATCCCTGTCAGAATCCCGCGAACAGCCTCTTCTCTCGTCATGGCCGGTTCCTTTGCCATATTCTTTGTACCATAGGCAATTTTTTGATTCGGAACCTTCGTATCGCGAGACATTCCAATGTCAACCGGATAGAGATCGATACCCGCCGTCTGACACATGATTGCCGCACTGCTGTTACAGGACAGGAAATTTTCCGCCACGATTGCCGTCACCTCCTGTCCTGTCTGGGTTATGCCTTCGGCAACAACCCCGTTATCTGCACACATAACAACCAACGCCTTCTTTTCAATCCGAACATCAGCCGTTTTCAATATTCCCGCTATCTTCATGACCGCCGTCTCAAGCTTTCCGAGACTGTGAAGCGGCTTGGCAATGGAATTCCATCTTTTCTGAGCGTCCTTTACAGCCTCCTTACTCACAGGTTCAATGCTCCTTATCAATTCCTTCAGTTGTGCTTCTTGTCCACAATTGTCCATTTATCTGACTCTCACTTTCCCTTGCTTCTTCCTTCGGTAATCGCTGCACGCGTCTAGGAATGCCTCTGCAACTTTCGGACTTCCGGCATAATGGATATGCGGATATCCTGCTAATATCGTATCCGTACTAATCATACATTTCCACTCACGGTCTGACAACGGCTTTTTCGCCACAAAGCTTTCCCCGCACCGCTCGGAATCACAGTAATGGAATTCATGGGCCAAAATATCTCCTGCATCCTTTCTTCCAAATACTTTCCCTCCACGAAGCGTCACGTATCCGAACCGCCTGAGCGAGGAAGTAGGAAAACTTTCTCCGCCAAACACCCCGCACATCGGATAGGCCGTCCCTCTTTCATCCCGGATACTTTCCATAAGAAACATAAACCCGCCGCATTCTGCAATACAGGGCATTCCTTCCGAAACAGCCTGTTTGATCTGCTTCCTCATACTTTGGTTCTCACTCAGCTTCTTCGCATGAAGCTCTGGATAACCGCCGTAAAAAATAATCCCGTCAAGCCTGTCTGGAAGCTCCGCGTCATGAAGCGGTGAAAAGGGGATTATCTCTGCTCCCATCCCTTCCAATATATTCAGATTATCCTGATAGATGAAGCAGAACGCCTCATCCATTGCCACCCCGATTCGAAGACTGTCCTGAGTCCATTCCCGAATTGAAATCACTTCATCTTTCCCGGCTTTTGAATCTTTGCCCACCGAACTCTTTCTCCGGCTGCATATCCCCTTGCCATCCGTCTGTAATGGCGGCGCCGATCCCGCCAATTTAACAAGGCCGTCTATGTCCAGCGATTCCTCTAACAGTTCTCCCAGTTTTTTAAGCTTTTCCTTTATCTCTTCAACCTCTTCCGGCATTTTCAGTCCCAGATAGCGGCTCTCAAACCTAAAATCCTTTATATCCGGAACATATCCATATACACGCACGGAAGTCTCATTTTCAACCAGCGCTTTCAGTCTTTCATACATCGCCGGAGAAATGCGGTTTAAAATCACTCCCTGAATATGACTGTTTTCAGCTTTCTCATCCTGATATTTAAGAAATCCCTGAATATAAGGAATGAGCGACACACTCGCCCCTTTACAATTCACTACCATGACAGACGGCGTATCTGTCGCATCGGCCACATCATAAGTACTTGCCTTATAAGATATCCCCCCAAGGCCGTCATAGTATCCCATAACCCCTTCTATCACAGATATCCGATGATCAGCTCCCTGTTCAGCACCTGATATCTTTTTTTCTGATATTCCTTTTCCTGATATACTGTGACAAAACAAAAGTTCCCGCATCATCCTCCTTCCACAGAGAAATATATCCAGATTATAACCGGGAATCCCCAGCACCTCCCTGTGAAACATGGGATCAATATAATCCGGTCCGCATTTATAAGCGGTAATCTGAAATCCTTTCCTCTTTAACACCTCAAGGATTCCACAGGTAACCATCGTCTTGCCTGTCCCGCTCTTTCCCGCCGTAATTAAAATTCTTGGAATATCCATCTTCACTTTGTCTGCACATCCTCTGCCGCTATTTTTCGCATACTACTTGAAAGCTTATGATAAATACAGGATTCTGCCCCATCATCATATGATAATCACCTGTATTTTTTGACCTCGCAGATGACAACTGTACAATCTCTTCTTCCGCTATCCGAATCCCTGCATTCTTTTTCAGTTCTCCCAGACACTGCACTGCCTCAGATAAAGTCTCAAGTGTAATCGCATTGATCACAACACGCATATCCGTACATTGGCCTGAAGCATACAAAAAAAATTCCTTAAGTTTAAAAAGAATCTCCTTAAGCCTGCCTCCGCTGCCGCCTATGAACACACAATCCGGCACAGGAAGCCCCTCCAATGCTTCCGGAGCCTCCCCCTGTATGATGGTCAGATTATCTGTCTTAAACTTCCTCTTATTTTCCAGAATGAGTACCGCTGCCTCCTCCTTCTCCTCTATGGCATAGACTTCCCCCTTAACGGCATATGCTGCCGCTTCTACGGATACCGAACCAGTACCGGCTCCAATATCATAGACAATAGAATTCTTTTTCAGGCAAAGCTTTAAGATACTGACACTCCGCACTTCCTCTTTCGTCATAGGCACCTTTCCCTTGACAAATGCAGCGTCCGATATCCCCCTTGTCTGGCTCTTCCCCCCCTCTGGATTGCAAATATACAAAACTGCCAGATCACTGCCATTATAATGACACAGCGCTTCTGCTGTAAACCATACAATTTTCTCGTCATCATAGGAAAGCGATTCGCCCACGCATACTGTAAGACCTCCATAGCCATACTCTGTCATCTCCATGCCAAATTTCCGAACTCCTCCTGCATTTTCCATCAGTGCGATCGTCTTTTCATTGTCACGGATCACCGATATCACATGCTCCTTTCTGCCATGAATACTGACAAGCGCGGCGTCCTCCCACGGAATATGAAGCTTCGCGCAGAAATACACAACCGAAGAAATCCCCGGCACCACTTCTATCTCTATCTTCTGTTCTGCTTCTTCCCTCTGTTCTGCAGTGATACCCTGTTCTGTTTCCTTCTTATCATTCGGATTCCGCCCCCATTCTCTCTCTCCGCGAAGAAGTGCCGATAATTTTTTCGCCCCGCTGTAGAATCCTACATCTCCTGAGAATACAACAGCTATGTCTCTATACTCTGGATGATCCTCTATGTATCTGGCGATCTCTGCTGTCCGATATTCAAAATACACGTCCTGTCCGCTAAGAGCCGCTGCTTTCGCAATACGCTCAGCGCCGATAATAAGCTCTGCCTGCCTGCATATTTTCTCCGCTCTTATGGTAAGATAACTTCTGCTGCCCGTACCAATACCAACCAATGTGACTTTTCTGCGCCTTGTGTCATCACTTCCTGACAGCAGAAGCTCTGTCTTCAAAAGCCTGTACATCTCTCCTAACGTATACCCATCTTCTTGTTTCCCGGGCCTTCCGATTACAAGAAGCTTAGTCTTAACCCGCCTTGCCGCCTCACATTTCTCAGGAAATCCACCTTCCTTGCCGGACTCCTTCGTAACAAACCATTCAATCTGATACTCTTTTAACATCGCCATATTCAATTCCACGGAAAATGGTCCCTGCATGCAGATTAGATGCCGCCCCCCGACGTCAAGCTGCCTGCACTTTTCTATAACATCAGCGACCGATAACACTCTCGCATAAAGGCGATTCTTATAGTCTTCCAGTTTTGTGTACGCCTGAAGCTCCTTGCTGCCCGTAGCCGCAAGTATGTTTCCCTTCGTACTGTTCAAGAACGACACAGCTTCCTCTACATTATCCACATAGATACACCCATCTGCCGCACTGCTCTCTCTGATCAGGCGAAGATATTTCTTTTTGCATGCACCGCATGCCTTTTGTATATTATAAGTTACCTCATCCGCATAAGGATGGGTTGCATCAACTACATAATTCGGCTCAAATTCTTCTATAAAACGCTCCATCTGCGCTGCCGTCATCCTGTCGCTGGAAACCGTAATACTCTTCCCCGCCGGCAAAAGACTCCCGCCGTATTCTGTCGCGACACAAACATGGACACGCACGGCATGTCTCACCAGATATTCTGAAAGCTTACGCCCTTCTGTTGTACCCGCAAATATAAGAACCCTGCTTTCTGTCATTGGTTCTTCTCCTTCTGTCTGAACATCAATAATATCCTCCAATCACAACTCATTATAACTGAAATTACTTGATAGCTCAACTCATTTTATTTTTTCGACATTTATATTCAGTGTTTATAGCGAACTCAGTTTTTTCCTGTAATAAAGCCGGAAAACTGCTTTTCCGGCTTTATTCTTATGCCTGTTATCACTTTACCCGCGAATTCCTCTGTGGATCTCTGAGCTTACTTACTTGCTGTCTGTGCAAACTCTACAGTTACGAGGTCTTCATACGGCGCTCTCTTTGTAAGTTCGCCCGCCTCTTCTAAGATGTCCTGTAAAAGCTCAAAGCTCTCTTTTTCAAACACCAGATCTTCCTTCCATGTATCCTGCTCATAATATCGTGTCACAATTGTTGTAATCGTATCAAGATCTGTCTCCTTAAACTGCGGCTCTATCACAGAAGCAATCTCATCCGGCTTGTGTGATTGTACGTAATCCATACCCTTTTGCAGCGCATTCGTAAATCCCTGAATCACTTCCGGATTATCTTTGATATAGCTCTTTTTTGCTGAAAATGCGGTATAGGGGACATACCCGCTGTCTGTTCCAAGAGATGCTACTACATAACCGTCCTTTTCCTTTTCCAGAGCCGTTGCAGAAGGTTCAAACTCTACGCTGAAGTCTCCCTGCCCGCCGGAAAATGCTGCTGCCGTTGAACCAAAATCAATACTCTGATCGATTTTTACATCCTTTTGCGGGTCGATGTTATTCTGCTTTAAGATATATTCGAATACCATTTCAGGCATACCGCCTTTCCGTCCTCCCAATACATCTTTGCCCTTCAGATCTTCCCACTTGAAGTCCGTCATATTCTCACGGGCTACAAGGAAATTCCCCGCACGCTGGGTAAGCTGCGCAAAATTAACCACATAATCATTCGCGCCCTCGTTGTAGGTATAGATAGAAGCTTCTGAACCCATAAACCCAATATCCGCGCTGCCGGAAATTACGGCTGTCATTGTTTTATCTGCGCCAAATGGAATGCTAAAATTAGCACAAGACAATTTTATGTATACCTATACCTTCTTAAGCTTCCCAGTCTTTGCCAGCTTCACAAGTTTCAGATTCTGGGTTTTGCTTCCCTTGTAGTTGCTGATTCCATTCTTAGACGCTACCGGCTTCCGCTTCATGTAAGTGTCTCTGAACTTCTCCGGTACACCAATGGCTTTAAAAACCTCATCTATCCTTTCTGATTTCCCGGTATACTTTTTGTAGTAGCCCGCGGATCCGGATGAAGAACTTCCCGCAGATGTTCCGGATGTCTGGCCGCTTCCTGATGATGTCTGGCTGCCGGCCGATGTACTGCTGCCGGATACATCATACTTTGTCAGGTCATACTTCTTAATAAGGCTGCAGATTTTCTCGATATAATCCGGAGAAGTTGCATATCCGCCATCCTTGATGACAGTGATCGCCTTCTTATAGCTTGTCTCACCCTTGATTCCCCCATACCGTTTCTTCTTGCCGTTCATGGCACCGAGCAGGTATGCGCTGTGGTCTGCGATAGACTTTGCAATATCAGGATACTTCCGGAATTCCGCCGTGACTGTAATATACTTTCCATCCACGTGCTCCTTTGTGGGTTTCTTATATACAGACTTTCCATCCCAAGCGGAATCCGGCCAGCTATTCCCAGAAAGATTCCTCTTCATCCCGAAACAGTTATTTGCTGCCTGTGCAAGCTCTGATCGGCCGTAATCAGATTCCAAAATAAACTGCGCTAATGATACGGATGCAAGAACCCCTGTCTTTTTCTGATCCACCGTGAAGAGCGGGCCCACCTTCTTAATAATATCCGCCACATTCATATTCTTTAGATCAGACGCTTTCAATGCTTTGCTGATAACAGCTCCCGCGCCAGCATTTATTCCTTTGTCATCCCCTGCACTGGAAGACAGCTTGTCCCAGAACTCACTTTTCCACTTCTTATCTCTGGCATCCGTCCCGCACCAGTAAGCAGGGCAACTCTTTCCATTTACATCAAAATGCCGGATTACATTTTCAGCAGGGACACCGTACTTCTTCATCAGGTTCTTTGTAAGCTCCAGCGCAATTCTGATCGAAGCCTCAGTCGGATAGATTTTCTTGTCCTTCCTGTCATCACACAGCTCAATACTGATACTGTTGCTGTTCGTGCACTTTCCGTAGAACTTCCCGCCTCCCGTTGTCTTGCAGTTGCTGTATTTACTGCCGCCAACCGAATAGGCGGTATAATCGTCCGGGACAGACTGGGTAACGCTGTCCGAATCTACAAAGTAATGCGCTGATGCCTTGACGATGTTGTTTTGGAAATAATTTCCATTTCCCTCATCCGTATCTCCGTCATTCGCCGTATAGTGGATGACGATATATTTCACCGCAGAAGTCTTCCGGCTTGCGCCGTAGTTCTTTCTATTGGCAAGCTTCCTTTTCAATTTGTATGCCATAACCGCTCCTTTCTTCGTGCGACGCCGCACAAAAAGAGGACGCTTAACTGCGTCCTCTACTCTGCCTTATTCAATTGTTTGATGATCTGATTTACATATGTACTTAGTCCGGCTACCAAAATGCCCTGCGTGACTGCTGCAAAGACTCCTGCAAACGCTGCCTGCGCGTCTTCAAATTGATGAACGGATGCCACCCACAAACC
>ERZ778510.1256-NODE-1256-length-16929-cov-4.410987_pt1 | contig 16929 bp, 10 predicted proteins | sample MGYA00510348_ERZ778510 | MGnify/ENA primary metagenome ERZ778510 (study PRJEB29527, sample SAMN07138969) | mouse gut metagenome | material: feces | host: mouse | place: China:Nanjing | collected 2016-01-25 ... | reverse complement strand
ATATGGCCGAAACGGTTTAAACCAACAGGCAGCGATGCCGCCAAACCAATCAAATCCCGAAACTCCCCAAGCAGTCGTTGCAGGCACGGCCAACCCTCAGATAACTGCTGCCGGAGTTTTTTATTGTAAATGGCGCAAGTAAAAAATGTGTTCATACGACAGAAGGTTTTGGACCGATGCTTAAGAAGTCCGAAACGATACTCCCTCAAAGATTTGATGGAGAAGTGCAATGCTGCGCTTGAAATAGCAGGAGAAAAACCTGTAACGTCGAAGAATACTATTCTTGATGATCTTGCGACTATTGAACGTACTTATCCTGATGCTGTAATAAATCGGGAAAAGTGTGGACGGTATGTTTTCTATGAATATGAAGACAAATCATACTCCATCTACAAAATGCCATTAGACGATGATGGAATGGCGAAGCTTGCTCAGACGATTTCAATCCTTACTAAGTTTGAGGGAATGCCAAATTTCGAGTGGATTGATGATATGATTGAGCATTTCAAATCATCACTGAACATACCTACAACCAAGAACACAATTGTCTCTTTTGAGGACAATCTGTATCTTAAGAACAGGAATCATTTTTCAAGACTGTTTAGTGCCATTGCTTCTCAGCAGGCATTGGCAATTACCTATCGACCTTTCGGGAAAGAAGCCAAAGTGTATCAATTCCATCCATACTTCATCAAGCAGTTCAATAATCGCTGGTTTTTGTTTGGATGCGTAGATAAGCATACGAATCTTACTAATTTCCCATTCGATAGAATAGAAATGATTGAGGATTCAAATATCCCATACATACCCAATGACACGTTTGACTTTAATGATTTATTCGAGGATGTAGTGGGTGTGTCCAATCTATTTGATGAGCCGGAAATCATCCGTCTTAAAGTAGAGCCTCAAACGTATGATTATATTCAGTCAAAGCCGATTCTTCCGAGTCAAAAGACTATTACGAAGGATGATGGGTCTATAATCATAGAAATAAAGACTGTGATTAATCGTGAATTAGTCCATCTATTACTATCATATGGAGCTGGTGTCACAGTATTGGAACCACCGGTTCTTTCGGATGCAATATATTGCGAAATGGAAAAATCCATGAAGAAATATCAATCCGTTCACTTGGATTGCACGGATAGTGTCTAACTTTGCAGCGTAAAAAGTTTTTTAACCGTTTAGATCCTGTTTGTTATGATGACATCCGCTAACACTCCCGTTCAAAATTCTGAGAACCTGTTTAAGGAGGCAATCGATATATTCTTCGGTCACAATCCCAAATATCCACTTTGGATTTTACTTGTGTTATACCTGCGCAAAGTAGGCAAATTACGTATTGCCGAGAATGTTGTCGCTGACAATGATGAAGACAACCTTATTTGGGGATGGTCTCGTGGAGCAGATATTGAGTATGCAAAAGTATCTTTTTCCGATGAAACCGTTGAACGATGGATGAAGGATGGCATAAGCAATCTCAACATCATCGGAGACATTGCCTCATCTAATGAATTGGTCGCAATAGCTCGTTCTTTCTACAATGAGCCTGCTAACACAGATGACAGTTCCGCTCTGTTTCGACCGCAGTGGGAGCCATCCTTTTTGCTCGAAGTGGTATCTCGTCTGTTGTCAATTGACGACAAATGGTACATGCCTTATTTGGATAAGGCAATTGACAATGTAATCCTTCGTATTTTCTCGACATCTCGCTTCCGCGGTGAATATATGCAGCCTCAGGAACTTTCCGAAGTAGCCGTGGAAATAATGCACATGTTAGCAAATATCGGTACTGTCTATAACCCATGTTGTGGCATAGGAACCTATATAACGGCAGACCCTCCTTACATTAGCTTTTATGGCGAAGATGTTAATCCCGTAATACAAAGTATCGCAGAGTTACGCATGTTATGGTACGAATATGACGATGCGTCTATAAAATGCTGCGATTCCACGCAGTCATCTTTCTCATCATATGAGGCAATGATTTCCACCCCTCCATTTGAGCCTATGCGCAATAGTACGGATAATTTAGCAGCTCAATTGATTCGTAGGTGCGTTAACGATGGAAAGGTTGGCGTATTTATCCTTCCTGCCGGATTCAGTTTTTCACATCTCAAGATTAAAAATGAGTTGATAGACTGTGATGCCGTATCAGGTATTGTGATGTTGCCTGCTGGATTATTTGCGCCATACACGGGCATACAGACCATGCTTGTCGTTGTGAATCCCCAAAAAGATGACACGCAGCGGGATAAGGTAACACTTTTGGACGCTCGTACTTTTATCGACGAGAAGACGAACGTACTCCAATCCAGTCGGATTATGGATGCGTGGAAAAGCGAATCTGAATACAAGGTTGTAGTGAGCAACACGCTTATCCGGAGCAAAGATTACTCACTTGAACCAGAGAACTATTACGAGTTCTCTTTGAACGTCCCGGCTGGCTCTAAATTAATGAGCATTGATGAAATTGGTAACTTCATTGGAACTCAAATACCTGAAGGACAAGACAATGTTCGTTGGGCAACCTTATCCTCGCTTGATAACCTAAATATTCTTAAGAGCTATTCATCGCAAGAAATTGCATTGGGTAAATCAATGAAATCATCAATTCGTATTGATGAAGACTGCGTTTGGATTAGCCCGGCAGGTTCCAGAGGAGCAGTTCTGCATATTGATAAGGAACCGATTTATACACATCGCAATAATATAGCTTTTGTCCCTGATAAAAGTATCATACTGCCTCAGTATTTGATACTTGAACTGACAAAAGAATATGTTAAGAGGAGACTGGAATTTAGAAGACCGACTGAGTATGGCAAACATCTCAGTAATCTGCGAATAGTTGTTCCTCCGTTAGAGGATCAAAGAGCCGCCATAGCTGATTATCAAAGCTCACTTATCTCTAAACTCGATATTGAGAATGATATTCTTCGTTCTAAGAGGGAGGAAGAGGACAAAAGAGAATTGGAAAATAGGAAGCATAGAATTGGACAAATATTAAATGATGTGAAGCCATCATTTGAAAGCCTGTATGCTTTTATCGAGAGCAGTTCTGAACCTCTGACCAGAGATACCGAGGTAGATAAGCTTTTCCACACGACGTTATTTGAAGAACTCACAGGTATTAGGAAGGGCTTGAATAAGGCTACCGATTTGTTAAAGCACCTGACGGATACTGTCTCATTCAGCGAAGTGGAAGATATAGACTTTTGTGATTTCATTGCACGAAATGCAAAAGAGCTCAAACCTACAAAGTATCCTGTTAGATGGTTTAGTGAACTCCAAGAGAATGAATCACCAACTTTCCGTTTCTCTGAACAGGATTTGAAAATCCTTTTTGAAAACATATTCTCCAATGCACGGAAATATGGTTTCACCGACAAAAACCGTGGAGACTACTTTATCGCTGTTAATTTTAGATGTGTCGATATCGAGAGTAGACCATACCTCAGGATTTATGTCTCAAATAACGGAGCTCCGCTCCCTCCAGGTATGAATCCAATACGCGTTTTTGAATGGGGCAAAGGCTCGGGCACTGGTATTGGAGGCGCACAAATAAAATCTATCGTTGAACATTATGGTGGAAGTATTCATCTGGAAGAGCTTACCAATGACGCTGAAGGCTTCACAATCAGATATGTTATTTTCATACCTTTAATCGAAACATCGTATGAGTGATCAGCATATTATTAAGGTTCTGTGGATTGATGACGAACCACAGAAGGGATTTATGAAATTTGCGTACAATCAAAAAGGAATCTTTTTAGATGTCGCGACTTGTGTCGATGATGGAATTGCTATGCTTCAGGACAGAGACAAGTCTTATGAGGCAATCATACTTGATGCCAATTGCATTATCAAGCCCGGCGGTGTGGCAGTTTTGGACGCATTGACTTACGCAATCGTAAATCTGTATCGCCTGAGAGTTGATATCCCTTGGTTCGTTTACACTGCAGGCGGTGAACGGTGGAAGGACGTACTTCCATATCTTATTCCTAAAGATACCCCATGGCTAAAACGTCAGTATTATGACAAGCCGGCAGATGAGGAAATAATATTAGATGATATAAGAGAGGCTGTCGCTCAATTCCAAACTACGAAGATCAAACAGAAGTATTCGGAAGCATTCCATGTATATGATGGTCAGGATTTGGTCGAGTTACTTAAAGATATGGAAACTAACGACCAGTTTGACTTGGATAATAGCGTTCCGGGTAAAGTAAGACTCATTGTTGACTGGATATGCAAGTTTATGTCTCAAATCAAGCTTATCCCGTTTGAGTTCGTTCCTTCAAAAATAACAGAGCATAGCAAGTTCTTCGGTAAAAGTGAAATGCGGGATATTGTTCCGATATATCTACAAGGACTCATGCGTTTCCTCGTAGAATACAGCAACGATGGGAATCATAGATTCTTGAATACTTGCGAAGATATCCGAGCTGGCAATGCACGCTATGCCAATAGGGCCGGTATGTATGCTCTTCTGAATATCTTTAATTGGCTAAGCACGCTTCCATATAGCAATAGGGAGAAAATGGATTCTATCTCGAATAATGCTGCTGTCATTTACATGGAACAGAAGAATAAAAGGCGTTCCGGGCAATAAGATAGAATGGGAAAGTGTAATTTTGTAAAAGAAAATTATATGGCTAAAAAAACTCAAAATAAGAAAGAAAGTCTTCCGATGGAAGAGATGTTGTGGAAGGCGTGTGATGCTCTGCGTGGCTCAATCGAGCCAAGCGAGTACAAGCATGTTGTCCTCTCTCTGATATTCTTGAAATATGCCGGGTTTCATTTTGAGAAACGCCGTCAGGAGATAATTGCCGATGGTCTGGAGGACTTCGTTGACAGCGTTGAGTTCTACGCTGCAAAAAATGTGTTCTATCTGCCTGAGACTTCCCGTTGGTCGTATCTGAAGGAGAACGCCAAGCAGCCCGACATTGCGTCTAAGGTCGACAAAGCTCTATCGGACATTGAGAAGGAGAACAAGCCGTTGCAGGGCGCTCTTCCCAACAACTATTATAGCTCGCTCGGCATTGAGGCTGAAAAGCTTGGTTCGCTCATTGATAAGATCGACGGCTTTGATGATATACTTGCATCGGCCGATGGCAATGACATAATCGGACGCGTCTATGAATATTTCCTGTCGAAGTTCGCCATCAAAGAGGGAAAAGGCAAAGGCGAGTTCTATACGCCTAAGACAATTGTCAATCTCATTGCCGAAATGATTGAGCCATACGAGGGTAAGATCTATGACCCGTGCTGCGGTTCGGGCGGTATGTTTGTGCAGTCAATGAAGTTTGTCGAGATCCATCACGGAAATCGCCGTATGGTGTCGGTCTACGGTCAGGAGTACACCAAGACCACTTTCAAGCTTGCAAAGATGAACCTTGCCATTCGCGGTATTGCAGCGGATTTGGGAGACTATGCAGCCAACACCTTTACCGATGACCGTCATCGGGACCTCAAAGCTGACTTCATCATGGCAAATCCTCCGTTCAATCAGAAGGACTGGCGAGCCGATAACCAATTGACTGATGACGAGCGTTGGACTGGCTATGATACCCCTCCGACATCCAATGCAAACTATGGCTGGATACTCAACATGGTGAGCAAGCTGTCAGATAATGGTGTCGCCGGTTTCATTCTCGCAAACGGAGCACTTTCTGCTGACGGTATTGAGGGCGCAATCCGCCGTAAGATGATTGAGAATGACATCGTTGAGTCAATTGTGATATTGCCACGAAATCTGTTCTACTCTACTGATATTTCGGTAACCCTGTGGATTCTCAACAAGAATAAAAAAGGCCGCGTAATCAGCCGTAATGGAGAAGAAATCCACTATCGAGACCGTGAGGGTGAAATCCTGTTCATTGATATGCGCCAGATGGGCGAACCGTTCGAGAAGAAATATGTGCGGTTTACGGATGAGGATATTCAAAAAGTAGCGCGAACCTACCACAATTGGCAGAGAGAAGGCGCCTCAGAGTCGTATGCCAACGAACCTGAGTTCTGCTATTCCGCTTCATTCGATGAGGTCAAGGCAAAAGGCTTTTCTCTTGTCCCCTCAAAGTATATTGAGTTTGTCAACCGGGACGAAACCATTGACTACGATACACGCATGAAAGAGCTTCAAGGCGAGCTTACCGACATCCTCCGTAAAGAGGCTGAAAGCCGCGCTGCCGTTCTTGAAATTTTCAAATCCCTTGGTTATGAAATCAAAATCTGATGTAAAATGAGAGGGACAGCAATGCCGTTACAGCAAGTTTGGGGTAATGGTCGTTCCCAACTTGTAATACCTGTATACCAACGTAATTACTCGTGGAAGAAAGAGAACTGTAATCAGCTTTTCTCAGACCTTGTAAAACTTAAGGACAGCCATAGAAACGGCCACTTCTTTGGCTCAATAGTTACCGCACCAGTAGGTTCCGGTCTCGACCGTCTTATCATAGACGGACAGCAACGACTGACTACAACATCCTTACTAATGCTCGCTGCAATCAAAGCAGTGAAGGACGGGAAGATGAAAGTCAGTCAGGAAGGCCTGCTTGAAGAGACCCATGACAATATGTTGTGGTCTAAGTATGGCTCGCATCCGACATGTAAATACAAGTTATTGCCCATTGAGCAGGACCGCATTGCTTATGACCGCCTGTTTACATACGATGATAATCAATTCATCGAGGAATCAAAAATCACTCACAATTTCAATTTCTTTTATGAGAAATTGACTTCATTGCCACAGCAGTTTACATTCGATGAGCTGTTTGATGTTGTCGATAGACTTCAGGTAATTTGCATAGACCTTGATAATGACGATGATCCACAGTTGATATTTGAGAGCCTTAACTCCACTGGTCTGGCTCTTGAAGAAGCTGATAAGATACGAAACTATCTTCTCATGTCTCTTTCTCCGGTCGATCAGGAAGAGTGCTATAAGAAATATTGGCATAAGATACAGATGGCGACCAATGATTCGCCAACGATGTTCCTCCGAGATTATATAACAATCTCTGACAACCTTCTGCGGCCTGTAAAACTTAACAATCTTTACTTCCATTGGAAAAAATATATGGAGGAGGAAGGTCGAGACCGTAAAGCAGAATTGGCCTCGATGCTTGATTATGTTCGCTATTATCACATGATCAATATGGCGGAGATTGAAGTAATGCAGGACGATCAACTGGTCAGAAGTGCTCGGCTAAGTAAAAAAATGGCTCAGCTGAGAAATCTCGACACGGATGTTATCAACGTGTTCCTGATTTCGTTCCTCAAATATGCTGTTGAAAACAGCTTCAGTGAGGATGAAGTCTGGAAAGTTCTTGATCTGGTTGAAGATTATCTCGCACGCCGCATAATCTGTTCGATGTCATCAAACTCACTGACACAGACATTTTGCGCTCTTCATAGAGACGTCTTACGCTCCATTTCGGAATATGAGAAAGCAGAACAGCTTCTGTCTGTACCATATCATGATATTCTTGCCTATCACATTCTCCGACGTGAAGGTAACTTCCGTATACCTCGCGACAATGTTTTTGCTGAGAATATTTTGACGCGAAAAGTATACTTGATGCCCAAGGCAGCCCAGCATTTTCTTTTTGAGAGGCTTGAAAATTTCAATCACACGGAGTTTATTGATGTCAAGAAGCAAATGCAAAGTGGAGATGCGACTATCGAACACATCATGCCCCAAACATTGACTCCGGAATGGAGAAAAGAATTGGGTGATGAGGCTGACGCTATTCACGAACAATACCTTCATACTTTTGCCAACCTTACCCTTACAGGTGTTAATTCCGAGTTGAGCAACAATAAATTTGAGGATAAGAAGAATGGCAAGATGGTGAACGGTCAGTTCATAAACGGTTATCGTGGTTCAATCTATCGGCTGACACAGGAACTTACGTCATACGACACATGGCATTTAAGCGACCTTGAACACCGCGCTAACAAGATCAAGGACAAACTATTCTCACTATATCCATTCCCGACAACTAATTTCAAACCGCTTCCGAAACCGCTCGAAGAAATTTCTCTTGAAGATGAAGACTTCAATCCTACCAATAGAAGTCTTGTAGGTTATACCCTATTTGGCGAAGAACACCAGCAAACATACTGGGTAGATATGCTGATAGATGTTGTCAGAGAAGTTTATCGTCGTTACCCTGATGAGCTTGAAACTCTTGCACAGAAGGACATGTGGGTTCATCATGTAATGGGCGAAGAGCAACGCAAGTATGAGAAGATTGGCGAAGGTGTCTATCTATGGAAGAATGCCAACAATCGCAACAAGCTCACAGGTCTTCGCTACATATTTGATGAACTGGAAATAGCCTATGCCGAATTAGAGCTCCATTTAGAGCCTCGTCCGGTAGCATTTCCTACTGATAACGCTCAATCGCCAGATGCAGAGAATGAATAAAACATACATGAAGAGACTTGGAGATTACATACGTCAGGTTGATGTCCGCAATCGTGACCTTGCGGTGAATAATTTGCTTGGACTAAGTATAAGCAAGCAATTCATACCGTCTATTGCAAATACGATTGGCACGGACATGGCAAACTACAAGGTAGTACAACCTCGCCAATTTGGATATGTGCCGGTTACCTCTCGTAATGGCGATAAAATAACCGTTGCTTTGTATGAGGGAGATAAACCTTGCATTATCTCACAGGCTTACATTGTCTTTGAAGTTACCGACACTGATAATCTACTCCCTGAATATCTAATGATGTGGTTTCGTCGTTCGGAGTTTGACAGGTATGCTCGATTCAAGTCTCATGGCTCTGCCCGTGAGGTTTTTGAGTGGGATGAGATGTGTGATGTTATGTTACCGGTGCCGCCGATTGAGGAGCAGCGGAAGATTGTTGCGGAGTATCAGGCTGTGGAGCAACGTATTGAAAACAATCGCCGCCTCATAGCAACTCTTGAATCTGCCGCCCAGACCATCTACCGCAAAATGTTCGTTGATAACATAGACCCCGAAAACCTCCCCCAGGGTTGGCGTATGGGTAAATTGGGGGATATTATGACAATTTCGAGTGGTAAATCATTATCAGATAGGGTCGATTCTCCTAATGTTGAGTATAAATATCCTGTTTCTGGAGCTTCAGGTACAATTGGATATGCTCGTGAAGCCAATCAAACAGATAAGTTTTTAACTACTGGTCGTGTGGGCACCATAGGCGTTGTTAATCGCTATCTGACTCCTGCTTGGACGGCTGACAATGTTCTTGTCGCTAAATCACCCTTCTACGAATACTCTTATCAAGTGCTTCAAGATGTTAATTACCAAGAATTGATAGGCGGTGGTGTTCAAAACTTAATTACTCAAACGGGGCTTTCTAACATTGAATTGCCAATTCCACCTTCAGAAAAAATAAATGAGTTCGAAAGACGAATAAAAGATATTTCCAACCTATCTACCACACTGGATAAAGAGAATGACACAATGTTAGAAGTTCTTCATCTTCTTCTCACTAAACTCTCAACAATCTGATATATGCAGTTCTCATTTGACACCGACTCAAAAGGCTATCTCAAAAAAAGAGAAAGCGCTAATTTGGAATACAAACAAAATTTCCAAAAGGGCGATGCTTTACTAAAATATTTGAAGACCTTAGTAGGTATGGCTAATAATCGAGGTGGTTTCATTATGTTTGGTGTACAAGATTCACCTCATATACCTATAGGAATGGCGTCGACAAAATTTCAAGATACTGATCCTAAAGACATCGATGGTAAATTAAGGGAATTCTTCTCCCCGAATATTAAATGGTGGTCGGAGATTCGTGAGGTTGTCATTGAGGGTACGAAACGTTGTTTTGGCTTTTTAATTGTTGAGGAAGCTGAAGAGAAACCTATTGTATGTAAGAAGAACAAAGATGGGCTTTTAAGGGAAGGTGCTATTTATTACAGATATAGAGGCGAAACTAAAGAAATCGAGTATCCTGAACTAAAATCCTTGTTAGATAATGAACGCGAAAAAGAGCGTATCCTTTGGATAAAGCATATCCAGAAGATTGCCATAGTAGGACCAAGGCAAATCAACATACTTGATCGATATAACGGAGAGATTTCATATGGTGATAAAAGTGTTTTGCTCGACAAAAGTCTACTGGACCAATTAAATTTCATACAAGAAGGACATTTCACAGAAAAAGAAGGCGAAGGCCTTCCGACCTTGAAACTAATTGGAAGCATCGATGGTTTAATTGATGTTAATGACTCTGTTATTGACACAAATGCGGTCTATCCTTTAACCACAAAAGAACTTCAGGAGCAACTTGGTTTGAATTTTTATCAAATGCAAGCTATAATATATTCATTAGATTTGAAAAATAAGCCAAAGAGACATACTGAAATAAAGCATGGCGAAAAAGCACACCCTATACATAAATACTCTCAGTCATGTGCAGATGTTATAAAAGGTCTTTTTGAGAAACAGGGTAAAGAGACGTTTATTCAGGATTGTGTTGAAAAATATAAAATATTTCGTGCATCAAGACCTAAAGAAAAGAGAAAAAGAAAGTAACCATGGCAGCATTCAGCGAAGCACAATTAGAGCAGGCATTTGTCGAGCTTTTCAAGGCGGAAGGCTACGACTATGTTCATGGCGAGAATATCGGCCGTGATACAGGCGATGTGTTATAACATACTACAAATTCGAAATATTTTAATTTGAACATGGCTTTACCTATAAACATAGAGGATCTGCTGAATAAGCAAAAGGTAGAGGACAACCGCATTGAGTTCAAGCGTGGTTGGAATCCGGATAAGATTTATCATACAATCTGCGCCTTTGCAACTGATTTGGACAATATCGGCGGCGGATATATTCTTGTTGGTGTGGAGCAAGATGAAAACGGCATAGCCAAACGACCGGTAAAAGGTCTGCCTATTGAGACGATTGATGAGATTATGAAGGATATGGTTGGATATGATGCGAAAATCACCTCATCCAATCTTAGGTCGATTTCGTATAACACGCGGGTTTCAAAGGAGGAGGTTGATGGCCAGACCGTACTTGCTATATGGGTTCCGACGGGACCAAATAGACCTTATTGTGTTCCCGAAAGTGTTATCTCCAAAGGGAAGTCTCCACTTAAATATTATATACGGAGCAAAGCTTCCACCATTGAAGCAAGAGGAGAGACACTGGATGAAGTGCGCGCCTTAGCCGACCGCACACCCTTTGACGAGCGGGGAAATGAGGCAATCAAGATTGAAGATATTTCCGGCGTTTTGGTCTATGAACATCTGAAAACCGTAAAAAGTAAATTGGCCGAAAATTTTGCAAGTCGACCGCTGGAAGATATTCTCGATGAGATGAATCTATTGACCGGCCCGTCTGAGAATCGTCTTGTAAAGAATGTGGCGGCAATGATGTTTTGCGAACATCCCGAAAAATTCTTTCCTGCAACTCAGGTCGATATAGTGCTATTTCCGGAGGGAAGCATAGAAAATCCGGATATATTAGTAGAGGTGCCAAAGATTGTTGGACCCGTACCTAAGATGATAAGCGAGGCTCTGTCTTATCTGCGAACCAATGTGATTAAAAAACGTATTTCAAAGCCGGATGACAACGAGAAGTCTGACAAGGCATATAATTATCCCTATCAGGCTTTTGAAGAAGCAGTAGTAAATGCACTGTATCATCGCGACTATCAGGAACGCGAACCGGTAGAGATTACTATAGAACCAACCCATGTCGATATTTTGAGTTATTCCGGACCGGATAGGTCAATAACAAAGGAAGCGATAAAAGCGGCTCAAAGATTGAAGGCAAGAAGATACCGTAACCGCAGATTAGGAGACTTTCTTAAAGAGCTGGATTTGACGGAAGGCCGAGCAACCGGAATACCGACCATTCAAAAGTCACTCCGGGAAAACGGTTCTGACAAGGCCGTGATTGATACGGATGAAGACAGAACTTATTTCTTGATGACCATTCCATGCCGTGAGGATATGATTGACTCCAATAGGCTGGAAGCGTCAACAGTGTCTCATCCGGACATTGACACTCGACTTTTACAAGTACTTGGACAATCAATTGTCCAAGTTAACGATGCAATAAATCAGAGTATTATCGTTGATAAGGGGCGACTTTTACAAATACTTGGACAAATGTTTGTCCAAGTATGGAAGAGGATACGGGACAAGGATATGATGCCTAAGCTGGTAATGGGTACAATTGACCTGCTATGTCTGTTAAAAGAGTCAGAAATGACAGCCAATGCCATTGCACATAACCTTGAAATTGGTAGCACTAAAGACCTTAAACGTAAAATTTTATTCCCGTTGATTGACAATGGTTACATTTCAATGACCAATCCTGATAAACCGACGAGTGCCAAGCAGGCATATCGCCTTACTCAACTGGGATATAAACTTTTCAACTCGTAGTCGCTATGGCAGCATTCAACGAAGCACAATTAGAGCAGGCGTTTGTCGAGCTTTTCAAGGCTGAGGGCTACGACTATGTGTATGGCGAGAATATAAGCCGCGACACTCGCGATGTTATTCTCTATGATGACCTGCGGACTTTCCTAAAGGAGCATCATAAAGAGCAAGGAATTACAGCGGATGAAATAAATCGTGCTATTGCCAAGATAGAAACCACTGATGGCGGTGGCGTTTATGCAGAGAATGTGGAGGCACTGCGTTTGATTCAACGGGGTTTCTCCCTGCGTCGCACCAATCCGAAACTGCCGGACCTGTATATCAATCTCATCAATTATGATGAGTTCAAGCCTGATGAGCATGCCAAGGGAGCAAAGAACATCTTTAAGGTTGTCAACCAATTTGCCATTGATGGAGAGCATCACCGCATTCCTGATGGTATAATCTTTGTCAACGGTTTACCTATTGTTGTCTTGGAGTTTAAGAACGCCATCAAGCTGAATACGACCATTGAAAACGCTTACAAGCAGCTCACTCGCCGCTATCGTCGTGATATTCCCAAACTGTTCCGCTATAACGCATTCGTGGTCATCAGCGATGGTGTGAACAATAAGATGGGGTCGCTTTTTGCTCCATACGAATATTTCTATGGCTGGAACAAAGCGGAAGCAACTGACTCTGTGCTTGAAGGAGCTTTCGACTCGATGTTTACCATGATGCACGGGCTGTTCCGCAAGGAAAGACTGATTGATGTGGTGCATAACTTCATCTTCCTGCCGGACACTCCGAAAGATGAGGATAAGATCGTGTGTCGCTACCCACAGTATTTTGCCACCACAGCACTGTATAACAATATCCTCCGTCACTCACGTCTGAATCCAGATGGAGACGGCAAAGGCGGTACATATTTCGGAGCTACCGGATGTGGCAAGTCTTACACAATGCTCTTTTTGGCGCAGCAGCTAATGCGTTCCAAAAGGCTGAGTAGCCCGACTATCGTACTGATAACGGACCGCACAGACCTTGACGACCAGTTATCCAAAACATTTCTCAATGCTACCAAATACATCGGAGACAAGACCATAGTTCAGGCAAATAGTCGTGAAGCACTTGGCGAGCTATTGCGCGGACGTGCTGCCGGAGGTGTCTTCCTCACGACTATCCAGAAGTTTGAGGAAGGAACAGGTCTGTTAAGCGACCGTGCCAATATAATCTGTATTTCCGATGAAGCACACCGCTCACAGGCCGGTCTTGGAATGAAGACAAAAATTACCGAGAAGGGAGTGGCACGCAAGTATGGCTTCGCCAAATACCTGCGAGACTCGTTACCTAATGCCACATACGTCGGCTTTACAGGTACTCCACTTGATAACACCCTCGATGTATTTGGCCCAATCGTAGACCGCTATACAATGACTGAGGCAGTGGCAGACGAAATAACCCGTAAGATTGTCTATGAAGGTCGTGCTGCCAAAGTGATGATTGACTCGGCAAAGGTCAAGGAGATAGAGAAATACTACTCGGAGTGTAAGGATGAGGGTGCGAGCGAATACCAGATTGAGGAGAGCAAAAAGCGAATGACCCGCATAGATGTAATCCTCAATGACCCGGATCTTTTAGGGAACATCGCCAAGGATATTGTGGAGCACTACGAGCGCAGAGTGGAAGAAGGCTCTACAGTGCTCGGAAAGGCAATGATTGTTTGCAGCAGTCGCAGCATTGCCTGGAATCTCTATCAGGCAATCATACGCATCCGTCCGGAATGGGAGGAGGTAAAAGAATGTGTGGCGGGAGAAACGCTTACGGACAAAGAGCGTGAGCAGATAAAGCCAATGCCACGAATGGCTATGGTCATAACACGCAACAAGGACGAAGATAGCGAAGAACTGTATAATCATCTCGGCAACGATGAGTATCGCAAGACTCTTGACAAGCAGTTCAAGGAAGTTAAGAGCAATTTCAAGATAGCTATAGTTGTGGATATGTGGATAACCGGCTTCGATGTTCCGAGTCTCGACACAATGTATTGCTTCAAGCCACTCCAGATGCACACTCTTATTCAGACCATATCGCGAGTGAACCGTGTATATCCCGGCAAAGAAAAAGGGCTTGTTGTGGATTATCTTGGTATCAAACGACAGATGAACGAGGCTTTGCATCAGTATGGTGGCAATGGTGATGTTGACGGTCCCGATCTTGAAACTATAGAAGAAGCCGTAAAGGTTGTCAAGGATGAACTTGACATCATTCGCCGTATGTTCAATAGGTTTGACTGGTCGGTCTACTTTACCGGCACTCCACTTCAGCAGCTTGATGTGCTGAATAAGGCGGCGGAATATGTCCAAAAGACAAAGGCGGAGGAAACGCGCTTCATGCGTCATGTCAAGAAGATGAAAGGCGCATACGACATCTGTTGTAACTCCGACTTGTTGAGCGAAGCAGAAGTCAACGACCTTCATTTCTTCCTTGCCATAAGAAGCATCATCTCAAAACTCACCAAGGGCAATGCTCCCGATGCTGTCAGGATGAATAAGCGTGTTGCAGAGATGTTGAAAGATGCTCTCGTTTCTGATACAGTGGAAGAGATTGCCAAGATTGGTGTAGCCTCCGATGAAGAAATAGACCTCCTTTCGTCGGAATATATGAAGCGCATAGATCAGATTCCCTATAAGAACACAAAGGTCAAACTGATGGAGCAGCTTCTCAAACAGGTTATTGAGTCACTGCGCAAAGTGAACAAGCAGAAAGGAGTCGACTTCACAAAGCGCCTTGAAGATATCGTAAAGAAGTATAACGACCGCTCCGATGATGCTGCGCTTGCCAACGACGTTATTGATGATGTTGTCGGCGAGATGGTGAGACTGATGGAGGAAGTAGCCGGAGAACGTAGTTCTGGTGATGCCATCGGACTCTCACTGGCCGAAAAAGCTTTCTTTGATATACTGAAAGCGGTAGCTGTGAAATATGAGTTTATCGAGAACTTCCCCGATGAAAAGCTGACTGAACTCGCCAAAGCAATCAAGACAATGGTTGAGGAGCAAAGCGACGTGGAAGACTGGCTTAACCGCACTGATCTACGCGCGACGCTGAAGATGAACGTCATAGTTCTTCTTGCCCGTGCCGGCTATCCGCCCAAAATACGAGATGAAGTCTACAAGGAAATCCTCGAGCAGGCAGAAAACTTCAAGCGTCACTCTTCACCGCGTCCATACTCTACATTCAATGATGATTCAATCTCAATAGCAGCAGAGCCGTAAATTGTAATTATGAGCAAGATGTCGATACGGTTTTTCAATGACCGCGAAAAAGTCAGTCTGCCACTTTTGACGGATAAAGACGTTGTGAGCGAAGCGTATGGCGACGGATATATACTTGCGTTTTTTATTCCGAGAGCAACCAGAGACCAACGTCCGGTGTATGTCGGATTAGACCCTATGACAGGCACATACCGACGAGACCATGAGGGGGACTATAGATGCGAGCCATCGACAGTATCCCAAATGTTTGCCGACAGGAAGAACTCCGAGGTGCTTCAGGAGGCGAGAATATTACCAAATTACAGTTGGGATGACATCGATCTTACATCATTTCGCCAGTATCGCACATTGTTTACCAATCTGACACCTTCACATCCATGGGCTGTACTTGAGGATTTGGAACTGATGAAGAAACTTGGAGGCTACCGTAAGGATAGAGTCTCCGGAGAAGTGGGTTTTACTCTTGCCGGACTGCTGATGTTTGGAAAGACCGAGGCAATAACCGATGTGGCTTGTCTGCCGGACTTTATGCTCGATTATCGAGACATTCCGCAGGATACGAGCAAAACGAGGTGGATCGACCGGGTTTATCCCGATGGTACATGGGAATGCAATCTGTTTCAATTCTACAGACGTGTATTGACCACACTTCATGAGTTCTTGCCAAAACCCTTTGTTCTCAAAGGCGATGAACGACAGGAAGATACACCTACTCACGAAGCGGTCAGAGAAGCATTTATCAACTTGTGTGTCCATGCAAGCTATAGCCGTTCACCGAGGCTGGTTGTTGAAAAACGTCCTGACGGAATTGTGATGCGCAATCCCGGGACACTGCTGATTTCTGTTCCACAGTATTATGAAGGCGGACATAGCGAGTGCCGTAACCCCTCTCTTCAGAAAATGTTTGGATTAATCGGACGCTCAGATAAAGCCGGCAGTGGAGTTGACAAGATTCTTGAAGGATGGAAATATGCCAAATGGCGTAGACCGTATATAAACGAGAAGAGTCATCCGGATGTGGCAGAACTATACCTGCCATTGGAATCTTTGGTGTCAGATTCAACCATAGCCGAATTAAAAAGTATTTTTGGCAACAACATCATCGAGTTGCCCCATAACGAGATTATTATTCTCTCAATGGCCACGACAGAGGATGAAGTATCAAACGCCAGTCTTCAAAACGCTATAAATCTTCATCCAAGTGACCTCAGCAAGCTTTTGAGAAAGATGTGCAATGACGGAATGCTTGTCGCATCG
>ERZ778510.1253-NODE-1253-length-16952-cov-7.081435_pt1 | contig 16952 bp, 12 predicted proteins | sample MGYA00510348_ERZ778510 | MGnify/ENA primary metagenome ERZ778510 (study PRJEB29527, sample SAMN07138969) | mouse gut metagenome | material: feces | host: mouse | place: China:Nanjing | collected 2016-01-25 ... | reverse complement strand
AATTTGCCTAGTTCCTTAGCCGTGATTCACTCGAGCACCTTAGGATACTCTCCTCACCCACCTGTGTCGGTTTACGGTACGGGCCGCACATCGCTGCGCGTGCGCACGGTTTTCTTGCGGGTATGGTTACCTGCGCTGTCGCCTCGTCCGAAGACTCGGCGTACTGTCGGATTTCAGTCGCCCTACGTCCTTCAACCTCCTATTCCGTCAGGAGGCGGCAGTGTCACTCCCCGGTCTCGTGCGCACCTGATGCGCGGGCTGCGGAATATTGACCGCATTGCCATCCGGTGCCCCTCTCGGGTTCCCGTTAGGTCCCGGCTCACCCTGATGCGTTTAGCGTTGTTCAGGAAACCTTGGGTTGTCGGTGCGCGCGTTTCTGACGCGCGTTGTCGTTACTCATGCCTACATTTTCTTTTCCGGACGCTCCAGCAACGCTCACGCGTCACCTTCGGCGCCGACCGGAATGCTCCCCTACCACTCTACATGACATAGAGTCCCTGGCTTCGGCGGCAGTCTTGATGCCCGTTCATCATCCACGCGTCACCGCTCGACTAGTGAGCTGTTACGCACTCTTTAAATGAATAGCTGCTTCCAAGCTAACATCCTAGCTGTCTCTGCGATGTCACCTCGTTCTCTCAACTTAAACCGCTCTTGGGGGCCTTAGCAGGAGGTCTGGGCTCTTTCCCTCTCGCCGCCGGACATTAGCACCCGACGACTCACTCCCGTCCAACACTTCACGGCATTCGGAGTTTGTCAGGAATTGATAGGCGATGAAGCCCTCGCATCCTATCAGTAGCTCTACCTCCGTGAAGCTAAGACGAGGCTGTCCCTAAAGACATTTCGGGGAGTACGAGCTATCTCCCAGTTTGATTAGCCTTTCACCCCTACCCACAGCTCATCCGAGCACTTTTCAACGTAAACCGGTTCGGGCCTCCATCGCCTGTTACGGCGACTTCACCCTGGCCATGGGTAGATCACTAGGTTTCGCGTCTGCTCCGACCGACTGAACGCCCTGTTCAGACTCGCTCTCGCTTCGGCTCACGCGCCTTAAGCGCTTAACCTCGCCGGACGGAGGCAACTCGTAGGCTCATTATGCAAAAGGCACGCCGTCGCTCCATAAAGAGCTCCGACCGCTTGTAAACGAACGGTTTCAGGGTCTATTTCACTCCCCTGCTCGGGGTGCTTCCCACCTTTCCCTCACGGTACTGGTTCACTATCGGTCTTCCGGGAGTATTTAGCCTTGCGGGATGGTCCCCGCGGATTCGGACAGGATTGCACGTGTCCCGCCCTACTCAGGTACCGCCTACGGCGCATGACGCTTGCCTGTACGGGTCTGTCACCCTCTACGGACCGACTTTCCAGACGGTTCCAGTTCACGTCATGAACTCTTGTTGGCGGCCCTACAACCCCCGCAGCGCCGTAACGCCACAGGTTTGGGCTCTTCCCCTTTCGATCGCCACTACTCAGGGAATCGATAATTTCTTTCTCTTCCTGCGGGTACTGAGATGTTTCAGTTCCCCGCGTTCGCCCCGCACTCATGCGGTGGCGGGCCTTCAGCCCGCCGGGTTGCCCCATTCGGACATCCCCGGGTCTAAGCCTGTTTGCGGCTCTCCGGGGCTTTTCGCAGCTTACCACGTCCTTCTTCGCCTTCTGAAGCCTAGGCATCCTCCGTTCGCTCTTATCTCCTTTCTCTCTCGTGAATCCGACATATCTCTATGTCGCTTCTTTGCCTTCTATGAAATTGCAGTCCCTAACAAATACGGAAACGAACAAACTCGTTTCTTTTTCCATTACAGACTCTTGTTCTTATTTTTTATTCTTTACCTCGTTATCTTTCTCAATATTGTCAATGAACTGTTGTTTTCACCGTCTCTATTTCTGAAACGGGCTGCAAAGATACGGACATTTTTTTTACTTCCAAATTTTTCTGAACATTTTTTCAAAATATTTTTCTGTCCAAATATGAAATATAGTATATAAGACATTGATTACGAACGAACAAGCCCTACTAAACGAACAAATAAAAAATTTCGTCATTCTTAAAGACAATTCTATCCACTTTATTTGCTACTTTTGCAATCTGTAAAAACAAAACGAAAAATAATTTTTAAAAGATATGGGAAAAATCATTCTTACCGGTGACAGACCGACCGGACGCCTGCACGTAGGACATTACGTCGGATCCCTCAGAAGAAGGGTTGAACTGCAGAATTCAGGAGAATTTGACAAGATATATATAATGATTGCCGATGCACAGGCTCTTACGGACAATGCGGACAATCCGGAAAAGATCCGCCAGAACCTGATAGAAGTGGCATTGGACTATCTTGCCTGCGGAATAGACCCATCCAAATGCACCATATTCGTCCAGTCTCAGGTCCCTGAACTATGCGAACTCGCCTTTTATTATATGAATCTCGTGACGGTGCAGCGTCTCCAGCGCAACCCTACAGTCAAGGCGGAGATACAGATGAGAGGATTTTCTGACAACGACACAGAAGACACGGCCAACCAGAACAAGAAAGGCACACCTGTAGGATTTTTCACATACCCTATAAGCCAGGCATCGGACATCACAGCGTTCCGCGCCACTACGGTTCCGGCCGGTGAGGACCAGGAGCCGATGGTAGAGCAGACCAGGGAAATAGTAAGGAAATTCAACTCCACATACGGTGAAACCCTTGTGGAGCCGGAAATACTTCTTCCGACGAATGCGGCATGCCTGCGCCTTCCAGGCACGGACGGCAAGGCTAAAATGAGCAAGTCGCTCGGCAACTGCATATATCTCTCCGATACGGAAGAAGATGTACGCAAGAGCATTATGAGCATGTTCACCGATCCGGACCATCTCAGGGTTGAAGATCCGGGAAAAGTCGAGGGAAACACTGTATTCACATACCTTGACGCATTCTGCAGACCGGAACACTTCGCATCATACCTTCCGGACTACGCAAATCTTGACGAATTGAAGGCACATTACCGTCGCGGAGGACTCGGAGATGTAAAAGTAAAAAAATTCCTCAATGCCATACTTCAGGAAGAGCTGAAGCCAATACGCGAGAGAAGGCAGAAATTCGCACAGGACATACCTGCAGTCTACGATATGCTGAAAAAAGGTTGCGAAGAGGCCCGAAAAGCAGCTGCCTCAACGCTTGAAGATGTACGCAAAGCTATGCAGATCAATTATTTTGATGATTCCGAACTGATTGCAGCGCAGTCTCTCAGATTCAAAGAGCAGCAATAATACATCTATTATTATTAACGACGACACAGATACGACATGAAAAATCCCAAACTTACCCTGCCTGAGAACGCGCACAGGGAGCTTAAACCTGGAGAAGAATACAAGCCTCTGCTTTCCCCGTCGCAGAATTACAAGGAAGTAACCCCCTGGTCAGTATGTATTGGACTTCTTATGACCATAGTTTTCTCTGCCGCGGCCGCCTTTCTCGGGCTGAAAGTAGGACAGGTGTTTGAAGCAGCCATCCCGATTGCGATAATTGCGGTAGGTCTGAGCAGCGCGCTCGGCAGAAAGAACGCCCTCGGAGAAAACGTCATAATACAATCCATAGGTTCCTGTTCCGGAGGGATCGTCGCAGGAGCGATTTTCACCCTCCCTGCACTATATATACTCCAGGACAAATATCCGGAACTTACGGTGAACTTCACAAAGGTGTTCTTTTCATCACTGCTCGGAGGTGTGCTCGGAATACTTTTCCTGATACCGTTCAGAAAGTATTTCGTGAAGGAAATGCACGGTAAATATCCTTTTCCCGAAGCGACCGCAACCACACAGGTGCTGGTAAGCGGAGAAGCGGGAGGCAACGGAGCAAAGACACTTCTTGTCAGCGGAATCATCGGAGGTATATATGATTTTGTCGTCTCCACTTTCGGACTTTGGGCAGAAACGATATCCACGACCGTCACCACCTGGGGAGCAGCAGTGGCGGACAAGGCCAAAGTAGTGCTCAAACTGAACACCGGAGCGGCACTTCTCGGTCTCGGATATATAATAGGACTAAAATACGCGTTTGTCATCTGCTGCGGAAGCTTTCTTGTATGGCTTGTCATAATACCTCTTATGAATGTCATCTGGGGAGGTCAGGTACTGGATTTCATGAACACCGGAATATCCTCCACTATAGGACAGATGTCCGCAGAAGAAATATTCAGGGAATACGCAAGGCATATCGGAATCGGAGGAATAGCCACAGCAGGTGTGATAGGAATTGTCAAATCTTTCGGGGTCATCAGATCGGCAGTAGGACTTGCGGCAAACGAGTTCAGAAGGAAAAAAGGCGATGAGGAACAGGAGGCAATCCGCACACAAAGGGACATATCGATGAAAATCGTTGCCATCGGAATAGCTGTTTCAATAATCGCCGTATTCCTGTTCTTCGCTTTCGGAGTCGTGGACAATATCTGGCACGCTGTAATCGGAGTGCTTGTGGTAGGAATCATAGCATTCCTGTTCACTACTGTTGCAGCAAACGCCATTGCAATAGTCGGTTCGAATCCTGTCAGCGGAATGACGCTCATGACCCTGATTCTCGCCTCCCTCATAATGGTAGCATCAGGGCTCAAAGGAACAGCTGGAATGACAGCCGCACTTATAATAGGTGGAGTAGTATGTACTGCCCTTTCTGTCGCAGGAGCATTTGTGACCGACCTGAAAGTGGGATACTGGATAGGCTCCACTCCAAAAACACAGGAAACCTGGAAGTTCCTTGGAACTCTTGTAGCCGCGGCTACCGTCGGAGGAGTGATGCTTGTACTAAACAGGACCTACGGATTCACAGGCGAAAATGCACTTGTGGCTCCTCAGGCCAATGCTATGGCAGCCGTTATAGAGCCGATGATGAACGGTGGAAGCGCACCGTGGCTCCTGTACGGAATAGGTGCTGTTCTCGCCATAATCCTTACATTATTCAGAATACCTGCACTCGCCTTTGCGCTCGGAATGTTCATCCCTATCGACCTTAACCTGCCGATTCTGGCAGGAGGTGCTATCGCGTGGTTTGTAGGTTCACGCGGCAAAGACAAGGAAACCAATGATGCCCGCAAGGAAAAAGGGACTCTCATAGCATCCGGATTCATTGCCGGAGGCGCACTTATGGGAGTGGTCAGCGCAATACTGAGATTCGCCCAGGTTGATTTGTTCATGAAACCTTCACCATGGACGGAACCGGTTGCAATCATTCCTTATCTGGCAATCATCGGCTATATAATATGGTCTTCACTCAAAGCCAAGAAATAACAGCCTGTACATAAGATTGAAACTATGGACGGAGTTTTAGGGGCACTTGTTCTCACCCTTATCGCAGGAGCATCCACAGGCATCGGAGGAGCCGTAATACTGTTCAAGAAAAAACTGAGCAGCAATTTTCTTGCAGCTGCCCTCGGACTGTCTGCCGGGGTCATGATATTCATTTCACTCGCGGAACTATATCCCGAGGCACAGGCCGCCATAACAGCAACCGGCATCAGGAACGGCAAGGCTTTCGTATTGCTGTGCTTTTTTGCAGGAATGGGCATAATAACCCTCATCGACTTCCTCATACCGGAGTACGAGAACCCTCATGAAGCATCAGGATTGACATTGGACGCGGATACTCCGGCCACAAAAAAGCTGTCAGAAGAAGGAGGCTCTGCGGAAAAAGCATTGAAAAAACTGGGAATAATGTCGGCTCTTGCAATCGCAATCCATAATTTCCCTGAAGGTATGGCCACATTCATAGGAGCATTGAACGATCCGCAGACCGGAGGTGGCATAGCATTCGCCATCGCCATCCACAACATACCTGAGGGTATCGCCGTGGCTATTCCTATATATTATGCGACAAAGAGCAAAGGCAAGGCCCTCCTTTATGCCACGCTATCCGGACTGAGCGAACCTGCCGGAGCAGCAATATGCTATGCAATCACCTCATTGGCAGGCGTCAATCTTGCCGGAGGGGCAGCCTTCCCGCTGATATTGGCGGCCGTAGCCGGTATCATGATATACATTTCTCTTGACGAGCTGCTGCCGACAGCGGAAAAATACGGTAGACATCACACCGCAATCTCAGGAATTGTCGGAGGGATGGCGATTATGGGAGCCAGTCTCCTTATATTATAATAAGGTAAAACAATCATCAATATGGAAAATATACTTGACAGATTTTTAAGATATGTGGCTGTGGACACACAGTCCGACCCGGATTCCGAAAGCCAGCCAAGCAGCGCGAAGCAGACCGTTCTCCTGAAAATGCTTAAGGACGAACTGAATGCGCTCGGCATTGAAGCCACACTGGATGAATACGGCTATGTGATGGCTACGATACCCTCAAACTGCGGGGCCGGAATCCCGGCAGTAGGCTTCATCGCACACGTGGATACCGCTCCTGACGCTTCCGGTGCAGATATCCGTCCACAGATAATAAAAGACTACAACGGAGAGGACATTCTCCTGAACAGCCTGACAGGGCTGAGCCTCAAAGTGGAAGATTTCCCTGAACTTCTGTCATATAAAGGCCAGACCATAATCACTACAGACGGAACGACCCTGCTCGGAGCAGACGACAAGGCCGGAGTGACAGAAATTATGGCTGCGGCGCAATATATAATGGAGCATCCTGAATTCAGGCACGGAGAGATCAAAATAGGATTTACCCCGGATGAGGAGATAGGACGCGGAGTCGTAAAGTTCGACGTACAGAAATTCGGGGCGCCATACGCCTATACGATGGACGGAGGAGCTATAGGAGAACTGGAATATGAAAACTTCAATGCCGCAGCGGCCACAGTACATATCCAGGGACGTAACATCCACCCGGGATATGCAAAAGGAAAGATGCTGAACTCAATCCTTATAGGTATGGAGCTCAACGGACTCCTTCCCGTAGAGCAACGCCCGGAACACACTGACGGGTATGAAGGATTCTTCCATATAACAGGATTCAACGGCACCGTGGAAGAGTCTGTGTTCTCATATATAATCCGCGACCACGACATAAATCTGTTCGAGAAGAAAAAGGAAACGCTGAAAAGATGCGTCGAATTCATCAACAGCAAATACGGTACTCAAGTCGCATCAGTTGAAATCAAACACCAGTACTATAATATGAGAAAAGAGGTGGAACCTCATTACCATATCATAGAGAAGGCTGTGAAAGCTATGGAAATGGAGGGAGTGACACCACGTATACAACCGATACGCGGAGGTACAGACGGAGCTAACCTTTCGTTTATGGGTCTCCCCTGCCCGAACATTTTTGCCGGAGGGCACAATTTCCACGGAAAAATGGAGTACATACCGCTGGAAAGTATGGAAAAAGCTTTCAAGGTAATAATCAATATAATAAGTCTGTTTGCACAAAATTGAAAAAAACTTGTTTTTATTTCAATTGCATTATATCTTTGCGTGTTGATTTAATGACAGTTTTTATAACTGCGCTTCTGTATTGGTTATGAAAAGGACATTCTGTTTTCTGTTGTTATTCACAGGTATCTGTCTTTCGGCTCAAAACATCGGAAAGGAACCGGGGGGGGTATCGTATGCTGATACTGATTCATTTTCAATACAGATAAAATATCATAAGGGATATTCTTTCGTAGACACGCTTTTCAGAGACAACAGGGCATCCCTTGACCGGATGGTTTCCCTTATTGACGGACTTGGGTCAAACCCGTTGTCAAAGCTGAGGTCCATTTCAATAAAAGGAAGCGCATCACCGGAAGGATGCCTGGCCGACAATCAGAAACTTGCCGAAAAGCGGGCGATACTGCTCCGTGAATACCTGATTGAAAACACATCACTCCCGTCTTCAGCCATCAAAGTATGCCCGTCAGACATCGACTGGGAGTCTCTCGGCAGAATGATAGCGGCGACAGATCTTTCGTGGCGCGATGAGGCCGTCTCAATAATACACGACACACCTATATATTTATTCGACAGGAACAACCGCATAATAGACGGGAAGAAGAACAGGCTCGGGCTGCTTCGCGGCGGACGCGCCTGGAAATATATGGAGAAAAGGTTTTTCCCTGATATGCGGAACGCCTCTGTCAGCATCGAGTATTCACAGGGAACAGACGAAAATGCTTCAGGACAGTGTATGTCAGGCAATATTTCAGATAAAGTAACCGGCAAATATATACAGGAGGACACAGTGGAGGTTCAGACTGCGGATACTACCGGAAACATGCCGGTCAACATTCGCGAATGCACCAGCTGGAATTCATCAGAAGACAGTCCAGACGCTACCGTAATACCGGCGGCACCTCTTGAACAGGCAAAGGAAATCAGCCAGGAGGCAAAAGACAGGAAATTCACTGTGCTTATGAAGACCAATATGCTCTACGACATAGCGGCCGTTCCGAATATAGGCATAGAAATCCCGATCGGAAAGGATTGGTCGGTAAGCGCGAACTGGATGTATGCCTGGTGGAGCAAAGAGTCTGCCCACCGTTTCTGGAGAGTCTATGGAGGCGATGCGGAGATACGAAGGTGGTTTTCACCGCGCCGCGACACCCGTTCTTTTATGTGCGGACATCATATAGGCGTATACGGACAGATGCTTACCTATGATTTTGAGTGGGGCGGGACCGGATACCTCGGAGACAAATGGAGCTGGGGAGCAGGACTTTCATACGGATATTCATTGCCTGTCGGACAGCATTTCAATATAGACTTCACGCTCGGAGCAGGATACCTTCAAGGACAGTATATGAAATATCATCCGGAGGATAACTGCTATGTGTGGGATTCTACCCATATAAGAAGATGGATAGGACCGACAAAGGCTGAAATATCACTCGTATGGTTCATCGGCGGACGCGGCGAAAGGAAAGGAGGGACAAGGAGATGAGAAGTCTTGTGAACATTATGAAACTTGGAGCCATACTGCTGTGGACAATGTCCGTTGCACTGTCCTGCGAGCACAAGACTCTCTGTTTTGACCATTCCCACATGGCCGACCTTGACATAAAGTTTGACTGGAGCGGGGCTCCGGAAGCAGACCCAAACACAATGGTAGTGCAGCTGTTCAATATCGACGGAAGCCATTACCAGCGCTGGGAATTCTCTTCAAAGGACGGAGGAAAGATAAGAATCGAGGCCGGAGAATACAGGATTCTGTTCCACAATGGAGAAATGAGTTCAGTGACAGAACGTGGAGGAATGTATGGAGACTATGAGCTGACGACAAGACAGCAGTCGCTCCTCGCACCTATGGGACGTGCCGACATGAATGCTCCGCCACGTCCGGAAGAAGCGGAAGACGAGCCTGTGCTTGACGTGTCAGAAGACATCTGGGGAGGACGCTGCGAATATGTGCAGATACTCCGCGGGGCAGAAGGACAGTCCGTTACTCTGAAACCGGTAAAAGCGACATCTGAATACAGCGTTGAAGTACGCGATGTAAAGAATATGACCCCAAGCGTGGAGATAAGTGCCGCGCTGACCGGTATGGCCCAGAGCTGGAAAATTGCGGACAACATTCTGTCCGACCAGACCGCGACAATATCTTTCGGGCTTTCACGCAAAGACGAAACGACACTTGTCGCAAAATTCGCGCTGTTCGGTGACAGTCCGGAACATAACGGGAAGCACTTTCTGTCATTATATACGTCAAACAAACGGTATAAAGACTTCGATGTGACGGACCAGGTCCACAATGCACCCGATCCTAAGCACATACAGCTGATAGTATCAGGTCTGGAGCTGCCTGAAGAAGGTACAGGAATGACTCCCGGGATTTCCGGATGGGAAGAACAGGAATTTGACATAAATATGAATTAAAACAAGTTAAAATATAGGCATTATGAAACATTCTGTGAAATTTTTGGGGCTGATAGCTATGCCCCTTGCACTGATCACGAGTTGTTCTAAAGATGAGCTGGTCTCTTCATACAAGGGAGAGGAGATTTCATTCAACACCAGACTCGCAACCCGTGCTACAGAGACCAATTTGAACACTCTTGATGCGTTTAAGGTATATGCAGACGCGGAAGGATATTCTACTATGTTCATCAACGGCGAGACAGCCAAAAAAGAAGGCACCGGGAACAAATATATATTGAAGAAAGAAGACGGCAGCAGTTTCTTCTGGCCTGCAGACGTCCATTCCATCAAGTTCTGGGCTTATGGACCTGCCGGAGGAAAAAATGATTTTACCGACATAGAGACCGTTGCGATAAATGCAAGTTCACAGGAGCTGCGCAAGATCAAACCGGAAGCAAACACTACAGAGGGAGGAAAGAACCATAAAGACCTGGTAGTTGCCTACAATGAAGTAGCCAGAAGCAGCGCAAACGGTATGGCTGTCGAACTGAACTTCAATCACGCTCTGTCAAAAATCAATGTATCAGTGAAGAACGGAGAGCAGAAGGACAGGAAAATATATATCAAAGGAGCCTGGCTGATGAGCGTCTACAGTACCGGCACATTGAATTTCAAAGACACCAAGCCTGAAAACCTGTCAGCACCGAATGTTTACAAGAATAATATGCTCTGGCAGCCTGAAGACAACTCTTTTGCCGACTATGGACTCATAAAGGACGGTGTTCCTTCCGACGGTTCACTTCTGGATATAAGCAAAACAAATTATGAATCCGTAATAGGTGTAAAAAACAGTGACCTTATGCTTATCCCGCAGGGCAGGGCTGCGTACGATTTTAAAAAGCCGACAGAAGGCGGTGCATATCTGCTATTCCTCTGCCGAGTGGAAGCTATCCACCCAGGAGCGACCCATACCAGTGACGATGACCCTGAAGCAAAGGCTGACGAGACACATTCACACCAATTGTTCCCTGCTTCAGAGACATTCAATCAGAATGAATTCGGATATACTTGTGTCCCTGTAGCAATCAATTGGGAGCCAGGCATAAGCTATACATACAGAGTGACATTCTGCGGTCCGAACAGCGGTGCGGGAGTCTATCCTCCTGATGTGGAAATGCCGACTGTTTCAGGTGTAACTATAACAGATATGCCTCAAGGCAAGAACCCTGGAGACCCGGTACTTGACCAGCCGATCAGTTTCGATGTTGAGGTTGCAGGATGGGAGCAGGCTGCAAACAATGATATGAACCTGCAATAAACTCCAGAAACCATGCGATATTTCGGATTACTGCGTACAACAATCAGCATATCATCGTGTATGCTGATTTGTTTCGTGTCGTCCTGCGTAAAAGACAACTTCGACAGCCATCAGAACGCCTCGGTCAAAGTAGCGTTTGATGTGGAGGTTTCGGACAGTTGGATCAACTTCGCATCACAGGCGGCAACGGGTACGAGCATTAAAAAAATGTCGCAAACCGATGACTTCGAGCCGTTATATCTGGTCACTGACATTTCAGACCTTCCGGAAGGCTCATCCGGTCAACAGCCTGCAACAAGGGGAACAGCCGTAACTGATGCAAACTTCCCCGATGTGTTCGGTCTGTCCGCCATCTGCTATACCGGAGACTGGCCGTCTTCTGATGACGCCAACGACTGGCCTGTCAATTTTGCATATAACCTGCAAGTGCAGAAAAACAGCAAAGGCGTATGGGAACCTGAAGAGAAGCTCGAATGGATGGGATCAGGCAGAGTAAGATTCTTTGCCTATTCCCCTTATACAGAGAACTCAGAAGGGACTCTAACACATTCTGGCAAAGATTCGAAGGGAATCCCGACACTCACCTATAAGGTACCTGACGAGGTCAAGTCCCAGCGGGACCTTCTGTGCGCGACGGCTGACTGCAGCGGGAACCAGGGAGGATCAGTAAAATTGACTTTCGGTCACGTACTGACAGCCGTATCAGTCAAGGCAGGAAGCGATATGCTTGCCGGGACAATTTCTGAAGTCTCCATATCCGGCGTCTACGGAGAAGGAACCTACAGGATAGGATCAACAAAATGGACTACCGGAGGAACGACCAGGACATTCACGGTCAAAGAAGGAATTTCCCTTCAGGAGGACAAGACAGACAACGACAAAAACATTGATACAAAACCAGGAACAGACATAATCAGCGGTGTCAGCACATTTATGATGGTGCCGCAGAAACTTCCTGTCGGGGCATTGCTGACCGTAAAGTTCAAAGATAACCTGACAGGGATAAACCGGACTCTGACTGCTGATCTCGGCGGCAAGGAATGGCCTGTCGGCAAACATGTCACCTACTCCATAAATTCCACCGGAATTGTCGTCGAACCTGTCTTTGAAATGACCGTGAACCGGGACGGACAATGGCCGAACGGAGGATACAAATTCCGTGAGGGGCAGTTTGATGTAGCTCAGGAGCCGATGACCGAGGCCGACAAGAAAGCCTATCTCCCTGTCAGCGGATTCCTTCGTGACGTAGACGTCATTGCGTATGTCAAAGTGACGCAGGCCAAAGCCGGGACAGAAGAGGCCAAGGAGCAGAAACTCGAGCTTCCTTTCCGGATAGAATACTCCACCGATGGAGGAACTACCTGGACAACGGACAGCAAGTACGGATGGAAACCGGCGTCAGAGGCCAAGGCCGCGGGTGAAAAGGTAAAAGGGTCCATCCTTCTGCCGGAGCAGCCAAGTTTCGCGGAATCCCGTGATGTATTCAAGGACATCCTGACACAGGAAGGAAAGACGGACTGGGACCTGACTGCACACAACCCACTTTCCGACCATAGCGCGAACTGCTATATGGTGCACGATCACGGACACTATAAGTTCCCTGCATATTACGGCAACACATACAACAATACTGCCCCTGAGGCGTACTCCTGCGACCAGGAAGTCACCGACGCTATTTTGGTAGACAAGGTTCTCAAAAGATTTGTCGCCGGTGACAATACGACTGTCGCCAACGGAGCGATCACGGGCATTGCAAATGCAAAGCTTATATGGCAGGACAGTCCGGACCTTGTCACGGACATAACCTTTAAGGACGGGTGGGTACATTTCAGAGTGCCTCGAGAGAGCCTTAACCAGGGTAATGCAGTAATTGCCGTAGTCGATGCCAGCGGTACGATACTATGGAACTGGCATATCTGGGTAACACATTATGACTGGAGCGCAAGCAATTGTATACCAGCCGGAGTAAATAATCAATATAACCGGGAGTTTATGTTCGCCCCGTCCATTCTTGGCTATTGCACTCCTCACGGAGGAGACGAAGAAAGGAATGTCAGGATACGGATCAAGGCCACTGTTCCCGGAGAAAAGGACGATATAACCATTGTCAAGCCTGTCATCAAAGGAATAGTGTCCCAGCCTGACGGGAAGGGTGAGATCGCTTTCACACAGTATGCGGTGGTTGCATCAATAGCGGGTGACAACACATATTACCAGTGGGGACGCAAAGACCCTATGCTTCCCGGAGTCTACAATAAGGAAATACGCGATAAAGCCGGTACTGAAGAAGAGTTTGATATCGCAAACAAAGTGTTCTATTCCGCTCCGGAATACAGATTCATGTCAGAGAGCAGTACAGTGGACATCGGTACGACTGTCAGAGAACCTTATCATTTCTTCATGCATAGTCATGACCTCACAAGTGGTACGCCAGGATATGATGATGCAAACTATAGGAGACGCCATTGGCACGATGGAAGCGGAGCAGCATACGCTCAAAAGACAATTGCAAACTTTTGGAATTCGCAGCTGATCGAAGACGGTAAAATCGCCACGGCCGCTTATCCTAATAATGCATACGTATTCAAGACAGTATACGACCCGTGTCCGGCCGGATATAAGACACCTCCTCCTGCAGCTTTTTCCTCTTTTGTAAAGGATGACACATATTTGGGAAACGGAAAGCCAGAAAGTGCCGCCAATAGCTTTACCTTGGTATCAGATCAGTCCAGCGGAATAAATATAGGAGTGAAATTAGGGACAAGATCAGCTGGGGCTGAAGTAACCTTCCCATTGACAGGTCTGCGTGATATGGGATTGAAGAGCACAGAACGTGGAATAGACTATGGCAGCTGGCCTGCCCACTCAAAGCTGACCTTTATCCCCTCATCCGGTTTTCATGGTGGTAATACAGATAATCCAAGTACCCTATTGTTTTCAATTGACCGTAGAGAACACACGACGAGTGCCACACAGCCTATAGATACTCCTCTCGGTGTCATTTACGGAACCAACAATTCATACGGTTTCACTGTGCTGCCTATCAGGGATGACCAGAAATAATATGCAAGTATAGAACAGAAAACGGCCGGAATAGAATGATTTTCACTTTCCGGCCGTTTATTTATTGCATCAGATGCAAGGTTTTGCTTTCTTTGGCATTATATTATCAGAAATTCTTAAAAACTACGAATATGAGAAATTTGATTTTTAACCTTGCAGGGATGCTGATGATCATTGCCGGAATGTCAGCCTGCAAGAAGGAGACTCCGGATTATTCCAGATTCTATCCGAACGCTCTCGTCACGGTGAAAACGACAGAAGGAGGCATCTGTTACCTTCAGCTTGACGACAAGACCACTCTCAAGCCGACAAATATGGACAAATCCCCTTTCGGAGAAAAGGAGGTAAGGGCACTGGTCAATTATACGGATGAAGGAAAACCGGAGAATAATTCCCTGACAGATTTTGACAGGACCGTGAAAATCAACTGGATTGACAGTATCCTGACAAAGATGCCCGTTATGACAGCCGGAGAAGAAAATGACTCCAAATACGGTACTGCACCTATAGAAATCATCAACAACTGGACAACGATTGTTGAGGACGGTTATATCACATTGTGCTTTTATGGAATCTGGGGACGGAGCGGACGGCCTCATATACTCAATCTTCTCACCGGTACCGATCCTGAAGACCCATATACGCTTGAATTGAGGCACGATGCCAACGGGGACGACTCCTATTACGGAAGAGAGGTTACCGGACTTGTCGCATTCAACATACGTGAACTCCCCGACACGAAAGGCGAAACTGTCGACCTGAAACTGAAGATAAAATCATTCTCAGGCGACAAGACCATCACATTCAAATATTGTACAGGGAAGACTACTGAAAAAGGAGCTTCCATATCATATAAAGACATTGACACCGGAATAGCCGTCAGGTAAAAGGTGTTCCGGAAACACTTCGATGAAAGGAGAAAACGAAGAGAATATCGTCAGACTTGCAAAGAAAAAAGATACTGCATCGTTGAGGAAACTGTACGATTCCCACGTGCAGTATCTTACTGCTGTATGCTCCAGATATATAGGAGAAAGCGACGGAGTCAAAGATATTCTCCAGGAAAGTTTCATCAAGATATTCTCTACAATTGACAGATTCGAATGGAAAGGCGAAGGAACATTACGCGCCTGGATGAAAAGGATTGTCATAAACGAATCCCTTATGTATCTGCGTTCAAAGGTACGCAACGGACAGATATCATTTGTGGAGGAGCCTCCGGATACAATTGAAGAGGAAGATCCGCAAATAGATGACATACCGATGTCCGTTCTTCAGAAAATAATCAGAGGACTTCCGACAGGATACAGGACCGTCTTCAATCTCTACGCATTTGAAGGCAAGACCCACAAAGAAATCGCATCAGCCCTCGGAATAAGCGAAAACACTTCATATTCCCAATTCAGCAGAGCCAAATCCATATTGGCAAAACAGATAAAAGAATATCTAAGAAATGAACAATGATTGGATCAATAAGCTAAGAGAGAAATCCGAAAACTACTCTGAACCCGCCCCTGAAGGTCTATGGGATGGGATTGAAGGGTATGTTATGGAGTCCTCAGGAAAAAGAAAGAGGACAGCGGGAGGCTTATGGATTCTCGCGGGCACTTCTTTTGCCGCTGCCGCAGCTGCCATATTTTTCTTTCTTGGAAACAGAGAGCCTGCCTATCCCGTCACAGGTGCTGATATCACATCGGAAAACATTACTGATATTGCAGTAATCCCAGCAGAGCCTGCGGAAGAGCCGGTATCCGCACGACCATACGCACAGGATACAAAACGGTATGTATCAGAACATAAAAAAGTCATAAACGACGTGATGCCGACCGGTGGAGGAGCGACATACGACATTACCGGAAAAATCGGCCAAAATACGGAACCGGAAGAAAATGCAGTTTCAGATATCAGCGATACCGGTGATATGATTGCTATGAACAGCAGTACGGAAACGGTACCAGAGAGAATTGAAGATATATTTTTCCCTGAAGAAAAAAATGAAAGAAAGAGCAGCAATGCAGTCGACATAAAAATATCAATTTCCAATGTCCCCGGAAACAGCTCTACCAGTTCCGGATACGGAATGATGTACGGATCGGATGCCGTCGCCTCTATGCTGTCATCACCTCAGGAGACACCTGAATATTTCTCCAAAATCCTTATGAAGAACAACGGTAGGGAAATAAGGACAAAAACACGGCATTATCAGCCTGTGAGAGCAGGAGTTTCCGCTTTATGGAACATCACCGGAAGACTGGCACTGGAAACCGGTCTGACATATTCACTGCTTATGTCGGACATATCCTCAGGGACAGACCTGGATTACTACAGGATGAACCAGACTCTCCATTACATAGGAATACCTCTCAATCTGAATTTCAGTATGTGGCGGAACAAAAGGTTCAACATATATCTTTCAGGTGGAGGACTTGCCGAAAAATGTGTCTACGGAAACTCCAGAATAGACTATGCCATCGATTCCGACAGGAAGGTCGGAGAAAACGAGAGAATCAGAATAAGACCGCTGCAATGGTCAGCCAATGCTTCAGCCGGAGCCGAGGTCAGGTTTACCGATTTTGCAGGATTTTACATTGAACCAGGAGTCAGCTATTTCTTTGACAACGGCAGCTTTGTTGAAAACATATACAAAGAAAAGCCGTTTAACTTCAATTTCAAATTCGGCATAAGATTCTCTTTCGGACGACAGGACAGGTAAAGGAAATATAAAAAAGACCGTTACACTTGTAACGGTCTTTTTTGGTGGGAGCAGAGGGAGTCGAACCCCCGACCCTCTGCTTGTAAGGCAGACGC
>ERZ778510.1251-NODE-1251-length-16986-cov-22.075837_pt1 | contig 16986 bp, 16 predicted proteins | sample MGYA00510348_ERZ778510 | MGnify/ENA primary metagenome ERZ778510 (study PRJEB29527, sample SAMN07138969) | mouse gut metagenome | material: feces | host: mouse | place: China:Nanjing | collected 2016-01-25 ... | reverse complement strand
CTTCCGAATGATTTGCTAATTTTGCACTTGCCACTTGACTCTACAAATATCAAAATCATTGTCTCGATGAAGAAACTTTCAAAATTTTTTCGTACTTTAGCAGTCCGGTTGAGCGCGGTTGCGACAATCGACCTTACTTGGTCAAGTGGCTGAAATTTATTCATAACTCATTGATTTGCAACTATAAAGTTACGAAAAATTTGGCACTTGACCAAATTTTATTGACACTTATTTTGTTGGAAATCAATAATATGGATATGTTTTACAGCATAAATTTCTAATTCAGATTTTTAACGAACTATTGTAAATTGAAGATAAATTATTAATATTTTGAAAAACGACACACCGACAAGTCTTCCCTCATCGGAATCTATTATTGTAGCGCAAAAATAATATATTTATCCAATAAGACCAAATGAATATTATTCCGTAGTTTAGATTCTCGGAATTGTCATGTCAAAGGTCCATATTAGCCCACAAACATTTTGAACATCACACGGTATAATTTTCTTGACTGAATGAGCAAGAATTAAAGCTCTCCCCATCATTGTTTTTACAACTACATTTATATTATAATCCTAATGAATTATTAGGTTGATTCTCATTATCAGTCTGATGTGAATTGATTATTCTATCGTACAATGCGTTAGACCTATTTTCCTTACATGGATTCCCAATTGCAACAACCGACTTCTTTTCATCAAGCAACATGACGACATCTTTACCAAAAGGATTAATTTCTACATTATTCCTTGCGAATTCTCCCAATGAATCCACGTACGTATTATCTGTAAAATTGTATATTGAAACAATTCTTTTGATTTCTACTGTATTTTTACTTTCAATGATGAACCTAATTCCAACTTTCCCTCCATACTTGTTTTCAACTTGCCGTCTGAAGACTCTCCATCTACCCATCTCCAATTCACAGGAAGTACACGATGTCGGCTTAATATATCTTAGTATTACAAACTCAATATTATCATTATAGCTATTGGTAGGAAACCATAATTTTGTATCCATTAGACGCTCAACATCTTCTTGTAATTTATTATTAATACAGGAATTCAACTGAATAAAAAACAAAATAAATACAATCTGGAGAATCCTTGCTATTGTCCTGTCATTCATGATTTTTGAGTGAGGAAAATGAGTATATCAAAAGCATGCGATTGGCCATTTCAAGACCTGATTTTATAGTATCAGGTAAATATTGGTAACCCTCAAGGGTTGCTGCATATTCCTGACTTATATAGCTAATCAAATCCCCATTTTCATCGGACGCTATCGGCTCGATTATATCGAAGATTGCCCCGGATTCATCACACTTCTTTCCGCCACATCTATTCCTTGTCGGATCAAATAAGACGACGTATTGGCTGTCGTCTTCCACCACAATCCCTACCATCAGTCCATTGGCTAGGGGGATCGGACTGTTGGCAAGCATCCTTGTACCTTTGAAACTCTCCTCTTCGCTTGCGGAGATGAAATCTCGTTTTGCCTCTTCTGGAACACTCCTTGATCCGAAGTCGAAAACCATACCATTCTTTGCCTTCCCATCACGATTGAAAAGATACATGGTGTCGAGTGGTGCTTTATAATATATTGTTGATCCATTACAAGCCCGGAAAATATCATTAGTTCTCCATCCGCCCACATACCCGACTTCCGATGGTAAAAATCTTTTTTTAACTTCCATCAATGAGTCTGTGATGCAAAGTCTCGGTCCACCATTGCCATCGGGCATGATGCTGAACATTATGTCACCGTTGCCGAGCAACCGGAAAGATTCAGCAATAACCGGGATAGTCTTTTCTCCGATAAACTCTCCCGTCTCCTTATATTTCAGTAGTTTTTTAGCTCTCGCATCGAGGATATATACTCCCGAACTATCCACATCCATATCCATGGGCAAGACATATTCGCCGGGGCCCTGTCCCACGTTACCATATTTGCCCAGCGGGTCTCCGTTTTTCGTGAATGAAACCACCGTCCTTGCTCCGAACGAGTCCAATACGAAATACTTGCCATTTCTCACTATCAATTTGTCGAGATCCGCATACATTGTTGAATCATTCTCCTTAAGAACAACTAATTCTGGCTCTGGAAGAAGATTGATGACAGAGTCATAGAAATCCGGGGCAAGATTCATATCAATTCTTGTGAATTGAACCCCGTCCGTATTTTCTACTTCTCTCCCCGGTTTTCCATTTCCTCCACACGACCAAAGCACTGTTGCAATCAATGCCGACGAGAAAATATTATATCCGGAATTAATATATTTTATTAAATGCATAATTATCTAAGTTATTGCATATTATCTTTATTTATTGCCAGACAAAAACAACTGTCTGGCAATAAATAAAAACATATAGTCAAGTGATTGATTTTAAGATTTCGAGTCATAATATTAGTAAACAATACATTGTCTGCTAATATTCGCATTATTTGTGAACAAGGGTTTTAAAAGCAATCCGAGTCCGTACATGGCTCTTTGTTTACGCAAAGGCAAACCATTCGATGTCCTCCTTTATAGCATTTCTCTTTTTCCTTTATAGCATTTCTCTTTTTCACGTGGACCAGTATTATTAGATCCACTATTTTCATCTCTTGAAAGAGCCTCTACTGTGGCAATCACAAATTCTGATTTGTGAGAATTGCCCGTTTTTTCTCTTGAGATCGTCGCCCAGCAACCAATGCAGGCAAGGAGAGCAATCCCAAAAATCATTGTTTTTTTCTCATGAATAATTTAGTTATTAAAAATTATTGTCGAGTCACTATAAACTCGAATGTCATATTTGCACAAAAGTAGCAATACTTAATCTCTTGACAAAAGAAATTTGCTCGAAAACTGTGCGAAATCTGTGCGAAAATTGTGCGAAATCCATGCAAGAGCCTTAATTATCAATAAATTATAAATGAGCACTCGGTTTTTTGCTTGGTAGGATTACCAAAGGATATGGTTCTACGAATATATCAGTGAGTCGCACTATTTTCTGTAATGACAGGCACACTCAGATTTTGTCGGAGATGCGGAAGCGGGGGCGACGCTTCACTTCTATGTAGATCTTGCCAATGTATTCGCCTATGATTCCAAGGCCCATCAAGAGGATCCCCGTGCAAAACCATATGGAGAGCATCAGTGAGGTCCATCCCTCGATGGTCTCCCCGCTGAAGTGGCGCACCATGACATAGATGAAGATTCCGAGGGCCGTCAGCATGAATGCCAAGCCGATGAAGAAGAGCATCCTGACGGGGCGCACGGAGAAAGACGTGATGCCGTCGACGGCGAAATCTATCATCTTGAGGAAAGGATATTTGGTCTTCCCCGCCGCACGCCGTCCGCGCTCGTAGTAGACGTTCTCTTGCCTGCCCCCTAAAAGCGGGATGATGCCCCTGAGAAAAAGGTTGCGCTCCGAATAATCCATAAGGTCGGCCACGGCTCTCCGACTCAGGAGCCGGAAATCAGCGTGATTCCCCACGCATTCCACTCCAAGCCTGCGCATCATGCGGTAGAACTCCTTGGCCGACATCCTTTTGAACCAGGAATCGCTGCTCCGGTCACGCCGTATGCCATAGACCACGTCTGCCCCTTCTGAATACATCCTGACCATCTCCGCTATGGCCTCGGCATCGTCCTGCATGTCGGCATCGATGGTCACTACGGCATCGAAGTCGGGTAGGGCGGTCTCCATCCCTGCCATCAGGGCCTCCTGGTGGCCGCAATTGCGGCTCAAACGTATTCCGCCTGCCATCTGACCGGCAAGATCCGTTATGACCTGCCACGTCCGGTCGGTGCTTCCGTCGTCAACGTAGATTATACGGCTTCCCGAAGCGATATTGCCCTCTACCGTCAAACGGTTCAATACTCCGGTCAGCTTCTCGTTAAGAATCGGCAACGCCTCCTCCTCATTCAGACACGGCACCACCACCGCAAGTCGCGGTATGGCATTCCGCCGCTTGGCGGCAGAATAATAGTCTGCGGATCTTTCTTTTTGCCGTCCGGCGGCAGAATATGGAGTCATAGGGTCTTCGTTCATGATGCTTGTGCCTATTATTGTTTCCGAAGTGAGCGGAACCTGTCACGGTCGCGCGAGGTCTTTTTCTCGATGCTTTTCAGGAATGCTTCCGTCATATCCACGCCGGTCTGGTTGGCGATACAAGTCAGCACCCACAACACGTCGGCCACCTCCTCTTCAAGACCTTTCCTGAGATCGCCTGCCTTCGCCACCTGGTCGCCGTAGAGCCTGGCTATCACCCTCGCAAGCTCGCCCGTCTCCTCAGTCAGCAATGCCATGTTGGTCAGTTCCGAGAAATAGCGACCTCCGACCATGCGAATCCATTCGTCTACCAGCCTCTGAACCTCCTTCAACGACATCCCGGAGCCGACCACAACTTCTTGCCCACATGACGAATCGGCGCACGACGTGAGCCGTCCTCCGGCTGCGTCTACATTGAGCCTGACCCTCGCGCCCTCTATCAGCGGAAGGTTGTAGTCAACATGTCCTGTGGGGAAATCAAACAGCACGGGGATGTCAGAAATCCCGAACTTGCGCAACATGCCGGCGATCATCTCCTCCATACTTGAGAAATTCTTGTCAGGTTTGTATTCCGTGAATTGTCCTATTATCAATCCGTTAAGCTTCTGCAAAGTGCCCGACATGAAAAGCCGGTGAAGCACACGCTCCACCTTGTAGATTGGCTCGGCGATGTCTTCGAGGAAGAGAATCGCACAGTCGGTCGCCTCAGCCGACAATAGGTCGTAGGGGGTGGCGGCAAGACCGTTAAGCACGGCAAGGTTGCCCCCGATAAGCCTTCCCTCAGCGCATCCCTCGATGTTGTATCCGGATGGAGCTGCTGAATAGTCCATCTTCGTGTCGCCTCTAAGTATGGAGAGAAGGGCACGTGTGCAGGGGTCGCCGGCTCCGAGAAGGGTCATGTGCTTTGCCATGGGTCCATGGATCGAGGCAACTCCCGCCCGTTGCCAAAGCGCGTGGAGGGCTGAGATGTCGGAGAATCCGATAAGCCATTTAGGGTTCTCCCTGACTTCTTCAGGGGATAGATAGGGGAGCAGTTCGGCACAGCCGTAGCCCCCTCGTGCACAGAGTATTCCTTTGACCGTTTTGTCGTGGATGGCTGATTTGAGATCGGCAAGACGGTCGCTCTCACCGGCAGCGAAACTTCCGCACGCCGGGCCGAGGGCGGAGTGCATAATGACGGGATCGAATCCTTCGGCGCGGAGCAGCTCGGCAGCACTGTGGACGTATTCCGGCATGACGGTCGTGGCGGGGGAGATGATGGCGATCCGGTCGCCGTCCTTAAGAGGGCAGGGGAATATCATGGTCAATTCACTTTTACCGGCACTCCGGCAGCATTTTCAATTCGCCTTCCAATCTCCTCAAGTTCAGGCTTTCCCACCTTAATCAGCTTCTCCTCGGGAGTTGAGCGGTCGAGGCTGTAGAGCATGATTTCCCTTGGCTGTATTTTTCGGTAAGCCTCAATGAGGGCCTCCACCTCTTCGGGTGTAGTGTTGTCGATGCGAATGCCGTCGTGCTCTCCCCGAAGCATCATGGTCTGGATTATCCCGGTGCCCTTGAACTGACGGAGGGCATCCACCACGCTTTCCACCGTGAACTGCTTCGACGTAGGTTGGTCGATAATGCGCATGGTCTTCTCTATGGCGGAATCGAGCTTCAGGATATTGTTGTCTACCTTTTTCAGTGCCTCCGCCACGTCGGGGGAGAAGATACGGGTGGAATTGGTCAGCACCGACACCTTGGCGTCGGGGTAATACTTGTCGCGAAGCGAGATTACGTCGTCGATGATTTTGGGAAAATCGGGATTGAGTGTCGGTTCGCCGTTGCCGGAGAAAGTGATGACGTCGAGGCGTTCGCCGTTCTCCTTCATCTGCAAGAGCTTCTTTTCCAGGTCAGTGCCGACCTTACGGCGCAAAGGGAGCCCGGATTTGCCCGGACCCTGGGCATTGTAGCCCGCTTCGCAATAAATACAGTCGAACGAACACACTTTTCCGTCGTCCGGACTGAGGTTCACTCCAAGCGAGACTCCGAGCCTGCGGCTATGAATGGGCCCGAAAATCGTGGAATGAAACAATACTGTCTGATCTTTTGCCATAGCAATTAATATCTTATAACGCGCCTGAATCCAGACACACCTTAATGGCAACCGGATTCAACCCACATTGGTTTTCCAACCCAAAGTTAGCTCATTTCCCTCAATTTCCCAAATCCAAAGACAGCAAATAATTGCCAAGACACGCCAGACTCTCCTTATCTTTCCTCTCAATCCGGATTGACGCATATTCCTCTTTTGGATGCTCCGGAGCAAAACTACCCAACCTAAAACCCACCGCCGGATGGCATTACTGTGCCACGGCCAAGGGCCGTGGTCCCCCTCCCGACCAAACTCCAAATCAACCATAAGCAATTCAAGTTTCTCAAGTGCGTAACCTGAGATGATGCACGTCAGCGGTCACAAGACCCAAAAGACCTTCATGGACTACATCAAACTCTCCTCCGAGGAGATTGCCGATGAAATCGCACGAAATCGCCGCCATGTCCAAGAAAGAGAACGATATGTGGTAAGAATTTTGTATTTAATATTTCAGCCATAAATGGCAAGAATGCTATAAATAATGGAACCATTCTATTGTGGAATGAAAAATTTTCATTAGTTTTACGCTTTCAAACCATCCGTATGACGAAAATCAACAAGATAAAGTCTATTCTGAACGAGAAAGGTATAACAAGCAAGTGGCTTGCGGCGCAGTTGGATGTTGATCCTACAACTGTATCTAAATGGTGTACTAATTCCTCTCAGCCGGATATCCTTACATTGTTGAAAATTGCACATTTACTTGATTTGGAGGTAACAGACCTTTACGATGAAGAAATTATAAGCCAATATTCGTCTAAGAATTAGAATGACACAATCCTTATGATCAAACGCATCTCAAGATTGACTGTATTAATGATGTTGTCATATGTTTTGATGACATTAATCAGCTGTGGCAGGCACAGCGAAGCATGGAATGAATTGAATCAGGCCGAACAGCTTATGGGGACAAAGCCTGATTCCGCCCTGACGATAATTGAGCGCATTGATACATCCGTCATTAAGGGAGAGGAGGAAGCTGCCCGATATGCCCTCCTTAAATCAATGGCTTTGGATAAGAATTATATAGACACAACTTCTTTCGAGGTTCTTCAGCCTGCCATTGACTATTATCTTGAAAATGGATCTGCAGATGAACGGTTGCGTACCCTCTATTATCAAGGTCGTATCTTTATGAACAAATCAGACTTTGATATGGCAATGCAGTCATTCCTGATGGCAAATGATTGCAAAAAAGAATGTAGAGATACGCTTACATATGCCAATATGCTTGTAGCTCAAAGTATATTGAATTTCTTCTCGTATCAGATGGAAGATTATGTGGACAACAACTTGATTGCTGCCGATTTATATGATAAACTAAATAATGATATATATAGACAGTCAAGTCTCATAAAAGCATTGGATGGGAGTATTGTATTAGGCAATCGACAATTGTCTGACAGCATACTAACAATAGTTGATTCTCTTGCGGGATATGTGCCGGAATTTCAGGAGGAAAGAAAATTGGTTCGACAAACTTATTTGATTACATTTGAACCCGAAGATATAATAAAAGCTCTTTTAGATTCAGTTTCGGATTATTCAATAATGAATGATGAGTCAAAACTTAATATCGCTATTGGATGTCTGAAATTAAATCAATTCAAGAAAGCTGATGACATATTGCAATTGATTGACTCGTGTAGTGAGGTCGGAAGATCCCATAGGTATCTTCAACTTAGACCGGAAATATTAGAAGCCAATGGTAAATACAAAGAGGCATTGGCTGCATACAAAACATATTTCAATGCAATAGAAAGAGAAAATTCCAAGATATATTATCAGAAAACCACAGTGGCCCAAGATCTTCATGAACTAAAGGTTTGTCAGATTTATACACTTCAGCAAAAGGATAAGCAGATTGGGTTGGGGCTATGCGTCGTTTTGGCTCTTATAATTGTTATTGGCATTATCTATTATCAACTTCGTTTAGGAAAGAAAAACAATATTATTTCGGAGCAAGAGCAATCTAGGCTTCGACTCGAGAATGAGAATTTACAAAAGCAGAACTCTGTTCTTGAACTTGAGAAACATAACGCGCAGTTGGAACTCGACAAGAAGAACCTTGCTGAAGAAAATATGCGCTTAAAAATTTCACAACTTGAGTCTGAGTGAGAGCATTTGAAAGAATTGCTTTCAGCTGCGGAATTGTCAAAACCAATTTTAGACTCTATACAGGAACGTATAGGAATACTGAACGGATTGTTGGCTGCTAAAATTTCGGATAATGACACTTATTCAAAGCCTTTCGATAAATGGATAAATCAGATTGTAGAAGACCGGAAAAGCTTCATGGACTCCACTCGCCTTGCATTCAGAGCCTCCCATCCGGCATTCATGAAATATCTGGATGACCACGGTCTGACTGAATCAGAATTGAACTATGTATGTTTGTATGCTATTGGATTAAGGGGTAAAGAAATTGGTGAATACATACAGATAAAACGACACTACCATACGAGTACCGATATTCGAAAGAAACTGGGGTTAAATGGAGATGACACAAATTTAGGTCTTTATATCCGCAATCTTATGAAGAAATTATAGATCTTTGTTACTATAGGCATACTCAAGTGTAAGCGGCTTCTTCTATTCAAGAGGTCGCTTATTTTTATTCTCTGCGATATCTATCTTACAGCATGTCTAAAACGATATTTTAGCTGACACATCTATTATCGGTATGGAGTTATGTCATGACGATAGGAGGCGAAAAGGACGGAGGTGTCAAACTTTTCGTTTTTGCTAATATTAAAAATCACCCCCCCCATTTTGTATATATCTAATAATCAGCGAAATAAAAAGTTTGACCGTCAAACTTTTTCTCTTGTATGCAAACTTTATCTGGTGTAATTTTGCGACACAAACCTAAAAACAATAAATGGAATGAAGAAATTTTTGCTCATCATCGGGATTATGATTCCCTTCTTTGCAATGCACGTTAAGGCAGAGCAAACAAAACATCAAGTTTATGTGGAACGTTCCAACTATGCGATTGGTTCTAAAGTCCACAGAGCTCCTATGGTATTACCCACAGTAGAATTAGTGTATGACACAGATAACAACTCGATTAATGTTATATGTTCATGTGAATGTGATGCAGAGGTGACAGTATATGATGCTGCGGGGAATATAGTTGCAATGTCAGATATCAAGGATACCCTTTTCATGCCATCTTCGAGCTATGGTCCCTATAGTGTGATAATTGAAGCTGAGTCATGGTATGGAACTGCAAAAATAGAGCGATAATAAAAAAGATAATCATATTTCACCATTTTAACAGTAAGAAAAATGAAAAAGTTTCTAACCCTTCTCTGTTTGGCGGTCATATGCTGCCTGCTGTTGCCGGCCTGTTCGGACGATTTGCCGACCCCGGAAGTTGCATCAACTCGTTCCTACGAAAAAGATGCCGAAGTATTGTCACAGTTTGTCGATATAGACAAATCAAGAGGAGCCTACTTCATCAACGAGACAAAGAAGGTCTATCCTTCGGACTATGTAATAAACAGTTCTCTTGATGAGCTGAACAAAGTAAACCCTGTTAATCGTCAACGCTTTGAGAACGAGTTGAAGCAGCTTAATGCCCAGCTTGACATCATGGCAAAACGAACAGATGTGGAACAGATAGTCTATATGACTGGTGATGGCAATGTTTGGATTCGAAATATCAATCCAAATCCTGAAGTGTTGTTGGAAGCTGTACAAGTTCCGCAGTCACGTGCATCAAGATCACTTTATTGGACAATGGAACTCACTCCGAACCTTGTTCAACAGGCTAATTTTACCGCACCGAATCGTCTGACATGTGATATTAATATTAACATGTTCGGTTATAAATACTATTTCTTTGAAGTAGGATGCTATACAAATGGCGCGTCAAAAGATCCCAATGGAGATTACCCTGCCGGTGGAGGAACAAATCCCAAGGCAATAATAATGTCTGGAACAGGCTCCAACGAATACTATCAGTTCATATGGACCGTTACCGGTCAGGCAGGTAATGTTAATTGGTCTTTCAAGGGTAGGCTTTATAATCCGACCTCGATAGGACAATGTCAAATAACGGCTAAATTCATGGATTGATATGAAACACCTGCACTGTCTGCTGGCTATGCTAATCTTATTTGTAAGTTGCGAGCCATCAACCGGATATATCACGCCAGAACAAGATAAGATAATAGACCTGCTCACTAATGGCATTTGGCTACGGCAGAGCATTGATGGAGCAAATAAAGTGGAAGTGCTTAATTCATGGAAATTCGAGAAAAATGGTAAAGGTTCCAACAGAATAGAACGTTTTGAGGATAATATAAAAGTTTTTGACGAAACTTTCTATTTCCAATGGTCCTTTACCACAGAATCCATGGCTGTAATATATATCCTTCGTCAAGAAACTGGAGAAGAGTTTTGGCAAATTATGGACTTGACAGATTCAACTCTAAAAGTTCGAGCCTCGATTAAAGATCCCGTGTTAAACCCCGGAATTGAATATAGTGAGTGGATATATAAACATGATACTGAAAAAGATTAAAGTCGACAATAATCCCACAGACCAGACTGTATAACAGGCGCGTAATCCGGAAAGCGATACGAGTAGGATTCCTCACAAATACAGAATGCGATGAAGAAAATATCTATTCTTTTACCGGACGCAGTCTCAATTGAAGAGATGCTGTCTGTCAGAGGTGGAATAAGCTCTTTGAGCACCACTACCGAATCCGATGATAAAATTACCATCGAATGTAAGCCAGGTCCGGCCGTTTCGTGCAATCCTGGGAATGCAGTTGGCTAGTCAAGCATGTAAAAATTTTGGTCAGGTCTTAATGACCTGACCAAATATCAATTTTTAATATATGAATATAGAAAATCATGAAATAGTAATTTTTAATCCAAATTATAGGATTAAAAATGATGTGAGTAGACAAATTCTTTATGCTGTTGGGAATTCAACCGTTTCGTCATATTCATATTCATTAAAATGGAGGAGCACAATTCATCCATTTTTCGGTGCATTGTTTAGCTCGTTTGACACTCAGTTGCCATTTGGTAAAGTATGTGAACAACTTTGTACCCAATTGGGCATCTCTAAGAACAGCATGATTTCGATGCTAACACCATTTGTCGAGAATAACGAAGGTTTTTATACTGAATACCACGGGAATAAAGTGCAGTTCCCGAAAAATATTCTTGTGAAAATAAAAAATGGAGAAGTTTATTCAGATATATCACGTCCTCAAATAGATTTATATGATGGAGACATACATAAGATAGATCTCACATTTGATAGATTCCGAAAAGCTCCTGATAATATATTATTTGTTCTAACAACAAAATGCCCTGTCCATTGCGCTTATTGTTATTGTGACAAGCAAACAACATACGAGCCATTACAGATTGAACGTATTTTTGAATTAATCGAAGAAGCATTCAGATTGGGTGTATCATACATAGATATGGTCGGAGGCGAAATATTCAGTCATCCGGCTTGGGATAAAATTGTTAAAAAACTGGTGGATATGAATATGTCTCCTTCTTATATTTCTACCAAAACTCCTATAAATTCACGCATTTTAGCCCGGCTTTCAGAAACAGGATATAATGGAGTTGTACAATTGTCATTAGATACTCTATCCTCGGATATACTTGCAAAAACAATAAAAGCCTGGCCAAATTATGTGGATGAGGTTATAGCCGGAGTTCGTATGCTTGATAAATTAAATTATAGAATTCAAGTGAACACCATGCTGACATCCTTGAACTGTAATCCCGAAGAAATGGATGCCATATACTCTTTTGTACGAACTATAAGGAACTTGGAATACTGGGAAATTAGAATAGCTAATGATTCCCTATATCCTAACGAAGAATGGAATGAAATAAAGCCTGGCATAAATGAATTAAAGGATACTTTTGATTATATAATACAAAACATTGCCACATCTTCTGATGTCAGACTATTGCTAAGTGATAAAGCATTGTCTCTACCAAGAAGAAGCCTAAGCATGGGGTGTAGAAATATTGACGGTGGAATATGCGGAATGCTGCAAGATCGAATGGTAATATTACCCGACGGTAAGGTTACTGCGTGCGAGGAGTTATATTGGCATCCTCACTATCTTATTGGCGATTTGGCACATAGAAGCATATCCGAAGTATGGCAATCAAAAGAAACCTTAGCTCTTCTATATCCGGATAAAGAATCATATTCAGGTCATTGTTCCGTATGTTCCAAGTTCTCGGAGTGTACAGACATGAGAAACAGATGTCCTGTCAAAACAATTAGGGCATATGGGAAAGATAAATATGATTACCCTGATCCCAGATGTCGGTATGCACCACCCTTTAATCAAAAAATATACATATAAAATGAGTTTGAAAATTCTTATATTCATAAGCTTCTTATCCTCTCTGCCTGTGGCTATGGCGAGAAATGTGATTGTGCTGGATTCAATAAGCAAGGATCCAATATCTTTTGCACTTCTGACTGTCATGGCTGAGGATTCCATCAAATCGTATCATGCGGATTCGGACGGTCGTATCGAATATACAGGTCAGGGAACGGGGCTGAAAACTGAATACACAGTGTCTGCTGGCTTTTATTCTGAAAAGAAGTTTATCATGTCATTTCCTGACACTGTATATCTGACTCCAGATCAAAATATTCTGACTGAAGTAGTCGTATCAGGCCAACGCGAATTCATAAAGGCTTCAGAGAACGGCTTTTATATAAGAATATCCAATAATCCTGTATCAAAGCTTGCTACCGTAATCAGAATGATACAGCAGCTCCCATTTGTCGATGCAACCAATGACAAACTGTCTGTTATTGGCAAAAGGAAAACAGCTTTATATATTGGGAATAGGAAAGTATCCGAAGAGTCAGAGATTCGCTCATATTCGCCTGAGGATATAGAGGCGGTGGAGATTGTTACGGAACCCGGGCTGAAATATGGCCGGGATGTGGATGCTGTCATCATAATTCATCCGAAAAGGAAAAATCAAGGTCTAAACCTGACTTTGAACTGTGACTATATAAACCAACGAGGATTTAATAGTGTCTTGGGTAACGGAAAGGCTAGTTATACATTCCATAACAACTGGACTGTCGAGATGTATCTTGCAGCCTCAAGATATGGCAATAAGGGAACACGTGCCGACTCCGATTTTGTAAAAAATGTGTACTCGACAATCATAAATGCAAGGAATAAATATGAGAGCGAGAGCTATGCCTCACAAATTTCAGTCTTCAGGGATATGAAGAACACCTCATACGGCATCAAGTATTCCTTTAACCGTGAACCACATGCCACTTCCAATACCACAGGAAGTTATTCCACGGTTTTTTCGGTAGACAGATCCATTGACGGACTTCTGGACAGTCAGGTAAAATCCAACAGTTATAAACATCTGGTAAATGCCTTTTACAATAATTCCTTTTCCCCAAGTTTATCCTTCAATATAAACTTCAATGCTTATATTGGAGGAAATACTGATACGGACTACAGCGACTGCAAGGCTGAGACAGGATCATCTGTCAAACTGTCAATTCATGAGATGGACTATTCTCTTGTAGAAGCCAAAGCCGTCGTAGATTATGTTTTTAATAAGTTCACTTTGGAGAGTGGCATTGAATATTCGTTTACCTCAACCAAACAAAAGTTGTCCGGGGAGAACACTCCTGTCGATGCTCCATCATTCAACAACCAATATCAGAATCTTTATGCGGCTTTTGTTTCAGCCAACTACCGGCCCACAGACAAGTTAAGGTTCAATGCTGGAATCAGAGGAGAGTTGACATCAAACAAATACACATCGTCAAACATATTTTCCGACAATTCAGAATCGAATCTATATTGGACCCCAAAAGTGGGTGTAACATACGCTCCAAAGGATTTGAAGTTCAATTTCACATATTCCGCCAATCTGTATCGTCCATTTTATTTCTTTCTGACATCAGGATATACTTTTTTGTCACCTACCTTATGGAAGACAGGCAATCCATCTCTAGAAATAGATAGGGAACATAATTTTGATCTTTCAATAACTTGGAAAAAAACCTACGCGTATCTCAGCTATGGATATGGCCGTAACAGATGCGACTACGGTTTGTCTTACGATCCCCGGGAAGAATGTTCCATCATGTATCCTGTCTCTGTTCCTAAGATAAGCAGCTGGGCCTTTATGATTCAGCAACGTGCGGATATCCGAAATTGGCATCCTTCTATTGTCGGTATCCTGTTATTGCAGGATTTGCACTTTGGGACCATCAATGAGTCTTTCAATAAACCGTATTTGAGGCTTCAATGGAAAAATATGTTGAAATTGCCACTGGATGTATATGCCTATGCAAATCTCACTTGGGAATCTTCGGGTCACACCAATCTGTATTATGTCCATAATCGGTTCCGTCTTGATATGGCTCTCTCAAAAAGCATCGGCTCATTTAATCTCAATCTCTCTCTTGACAACATTTTCAATACATGGAAACTTGAATATACATTGTCATCAAATGGCGTATGCTACATACAGAATAACAAACCTTATGGACCCATCATAACAATTAGCTGCTCATATAATCTGAATAAGACAAAACATAAACACTCCTATCAGGGAGGATATTCTTCTTCTGAGTCAAGACGTTTTTAATCACTCATACAGACCATAACTGTAAAAATGGCCAGTGCCGAAAATCGGCACCTCGGATTAATCAATTTAATTTTATTTTGTATGGATAAACATTTTATTGTTCTTCCTGACTCCATCTCATTGGAAGAGATGATGCAAGTGAAAGGTGGCTTGAGTAATCTCACAGCCACAACGGAAACCAATGACGATATCGTCATTCGATGCGAACCTGGACCTGCAGTTTCATGTAGCCCGGGAAATGCAGTGGGAAAGGGAAATTAAAACTAAACTCTTTCCGACTGACAAAATCTGTTCCCAGTATCTAATGTGGAACGGGCAAGCATCAGATTCATATAATTATTATTCTGGTGCTTGCCTTATTAATATAATGATATGAAAAAATTTAGTGTCATTCTTCAGAAGGATTCTATGGAATGTGGAGCGGCATGCGTTACAATGATATGTAGGCATTACGGCTTGCACGTACCATCTGAATATGTGTCTAAATTGTGTCATACTGGTATTGACGGGGTTTCATTGGTGTCTATCTCGCATGCGTTTAGTAAACTAGGATTTGATTCATTGGCTGTCAAATCGTCTATAATCAATTTAAAAAATTTACCATTACCCTGTATTTTACATTGGAATCAGAACCATTTCGTCATTTTATATGCCATAGATTCGTTAAAGAATATCTTCTGGTTAGCTGATCCTGGAAAAGGAAAGTATAAAATGAAACTCGAAGATTTCAAAAAGCATTGGATCTCATGTCCATCTGACAATATTGATAAGGGGATTGCTATGGTAGTAGAACCATCTGAAAAAATTGTAAATCAATTTGAATACAACAAATCCAATAACAGTCCATTTATAATTATACGTAAATATTTTTTTCAATATAAAAAATATTTTTCACAAATTATAATAGGACTTTTACTGGGCTGTGTCTTACAACTAATCATGCCATTCCTGACACAGTGGATTGTCGATATAGGTATAAAGCATCATGACGTAGGATTTATATGGCTTGTACTGCTCGGAGAACTGATTATTGTCATCGGACGCACAGCCACCGACTTTATACGGAGATGGCTGCTGCTTCACATCTCCATGCGCATCAATATCACTCTTGTCAGTGATTTTTTCATAAAGTTACTGAAACTTCCGATGTCTTTCTTCGATACCAAGTTGATGGGAGACCTTCTGCAACGTATAGGAGACCATACACGTGTACAGAATTTTCTGACAGGACAAGTCCTGAACATCGTGTTCACTTTCCTCAGTTTTATTATATTCGGCATTGTCCTCTTTATCTACAATCCTTTAATATTCTGTATATTCGCGGTGGGCAGCGTATGTTACGGACTTTGGATAGCCTCGTTCCTAAAAAAGCGGAAGGTACTCGATTATGAGCTGTTCGAACAGCAGGCGATAAACCAGAACAAAACATATCAAATGATTACCTCGATGCAAGAAATAAAACTTCAAGACTGTGAATGTCGCCGCCGTTGGGAATGGGAAGATACACAAGCAGACTTGTTCACTGTACAAATGAAATCCCTGAAACTTCAACAGTCACAAGAAGCAGGATCTATATTCATAAACGAAATAAAGAACATCATCATAACTGTGCTTGCGGCAACTGCCGTGATCAATGGACAAATGACACTTGGTGCAATGCTGGCTGTGCAGTATATCATCGGACAACTCAACTCTCCCGTAGAACAATTCATGTCATTTATTTATTCACTTCAGGATGTGAAAATATCTCTTGAACGAATAAATGAGATTCATGAGGGAAAGAACGAGGAGACAATTGAAAACAAGTCTAAATTATTCGCCTCAGAAAGATCTATCGGCATTGACAATATCGACTTCAAGTATGACCATCACGCATCCATAGCGAAGACATGGAGCGTCTGCGTCAGTCACATAGCGAAGACATGGAGCGTCTGCGTCAGTCACATAGCGAGGACATGGAGAACCTCAGGAAATCACATGCCGAAGAGATGGAAAAGATGCGGCTGTCGTTTGAGAGAAGGCTCGACCGTATGGCCGAGGCCAACGCGGGACTGGCCTCGCAGCTCGGCGATGCGTTGGCGTCCGGAAAGCTTGCAAGAGCCAGGAAGTACGCAAGGTCATTCTTTGACTCTGATCCACAGACATTGGAAATGCTGATATCATGCGACG
>ERZ778510.1244-NODE-1244-length-17059-cov-5.498412_pt1 | contig 17059 bp, 13 predicted proteins | sample MGYA00510348_ERZ778510 | MGnify/ENA primary metagenome ERZ778510 (study PRJEB29527, sample SAMN07138969) | mouse gut metagenome | material: feces | host: mouse | place: China:Nanjing | collected 2016-01-25 ... | reverse complement strand
TGTTCCCGCCGATATGGTCTGCGTTGGAATGGGTATTCAGGATTGCCGCCAGATGCCATCCGTTCTTATCCAGTATCTGCCTGATCTTCCGCCCCGCATCCTTGTCATTCCCGCTGTCAACCAGATAGACATTTTCCCTGTCCGCCACATAGACGCCTGTCTTCGCCGGGCAGTTTATGTAATAGCATTTCTCACTGACCTGTACCAATTCATACATTTTCCGTTTCCTCCTTTAATTGTTCGGATAAAATATCACGTTATAGGCGGTGCAGGCTTTCTCGGAAGCATTATGGTATCCGTGGGAAACATCCGCCCGGAAGCGTATTGACTGCTTTTCCTGCAGCAGCACTTCCTTCCCGCCAATTACCATTTTCAGCGTTCCCTGCACCAGAAAAACATATTCTTCCACGCCCGCCACATGGGGAAGTGATTCATGGCGCATTCCTGCATCAAACTCAATATAGAACACCTCCACATTCCGCACCGGGTCAAAGGGAAACAGCGGGTAAGCCCGCATCCCTCCGTTTTCCTCCGTGATCACATTTTCCCCATCAAGCCCGGCAACCATGTATTCCGTTTCTTCCTGTTTACAGAAAAAGGATAATGGAATTTTCAGCCCTGTTGAAATCTTCCATAATATGTTGATGGTGGGCGAGGACTGCCCACGCTCGATCTGGCCCAACATGGGCTTGCTGACGCCAGTCAGTTCCGCAACATCATCCAGCGTAAGCTGCCTTGTGTTCCGGATTTCTTTCAGCCGCTCGCCTATCTTCAATGAAACCTGCTCCATGATTCCTCCTTGAATATGTTTTATTGAACAAAATATATTATAACATATTCATTTTGAAATATAAAGAAGAAAACGCCGCAATGGTCTGATCCCATTTACGGCGATTCTGCTGTTCTGTCAATGCTGCCTGCATTTCGGACAGTAAAGAGGGTAGTTTTTCAAAATAGTATCCTCTCTTATTCTGTTATGGGTTTTACCACCACAAATAGGGCAACATATCCATTCTGTTCTCATAACTGTTGTAACTTGCCTTTCTTCAAGCGAAAAACCATATCAGCTTGCTTTGCAAGGTCATTAGAATGAGTAACCATAATCACGCACTTATTCATCTGATGGGCACAATTTTTTAAAACTTCTGTTATTTCGGCAGCAGTATCCTCGTCCAAATTTCCTGTCGGTTCGTCAGCCAAAATAATAGGTGTGTCCGATGCCAATGTACGGGCGATTGCAACACGCTGCTGCTGTCCGCCAGATAATTTCATTACATTGCGTTTCGCTTCATCTTCAGTTAATCCAAGTTGTTTTAACACGAAAAGGGCATCCTGCTTTGCAGTCAGCTTTACATTTTCAACAGGCGTCATATAGTCAATGAGATTGTAACTTTGAAATATAAGTGAAACATGATTGCGCCTATGGTATTCAAGTGTATGCTCTGAAATATCCACACCGTCAAATAAAATTTCACCTTTTTGCGGTACATCAAGCCCGCCAAGCAGTGATAACAAAGTCGTCTTTCCAGAGCCAGACACTCCAAGTATGGCATACATTTTTCCAGTTTCAAACACGGCATTTACCGCTGTCAATATATTTTTGCTCTTGTCATAAGAGTAAGATACATCTTTCATTTCAAATACAGACATTTGCAAAAACTCCTTTCTTTAACTCATTTTTGATAAAATTTCTCTTGGCTTCAAACGCATTACCGTACCCGATGAGAGAATCACTGAAACCGTAATGATTGCAAAACCAATCAGATATAGCTGCAACATATCAAGCATATCAACTGAAATGTGGATTTGCTCTGTTTCTGCAATATCAACGGATACCTCTGCTTCGGGCGGCATTATGTCCTGTTCCTCATTTTGTGGCGTAGAAATCTCACGATCATCCTTTATTGTGACTTGAACATCATCCAACGAAAGACCATAATCGTCCTTTATGTCCCAAACTGCATCTTTATCATTGCTTAAATTTTCTCCACTTGACGGACTTTCAATAAGTTTGTTTGCCAGTTGATTTGCAACTGCATTACCCATAAAGAAAGATAAACCAAAAGCGATTACGGCAATCATAAAAACTTCTGCCAGATATTGACTGACGATTTTACCTTTTCCAATGCCGAGAGAAAGGAATACCCCTGTTTCATGGATGCGGCTTCTTCCCCACATGGTAAGTATTAAGGCAAGAATTATTCCGCTGACCAATGCAATAACCAAAATAATTGATGTAACCAAGGATTGTAGCTTTTCGAGTGGAGCAGCAGCTTCTTGATACTCTGTATTGTCGGTAGTAAGCGTAAACGCCTGCCAATCAATTTCAGGATTTTCCCTTATTTCTTTCACAATTTTTTCAAGGTCTGCGGGGTCATCGACCAAAAATTTTGCCGAAACAAAGCCTACGGGAGTATCTCTGAAAAGTTCTTGCAACGTATAGTAATCAACAAAAATCTGGTTTTCTATTTTTTCGTAGGCAGCGATATTTTCAAATGCAGAGTCGGGTTTAAGGATTTCATAAAATCCGATAATTTTTATTTCAACTTTACAATCCGCTGTTATCGAAAAGGTGTCTCCGATTTTCAAGCCGTTTTTTTCTGCTAATTCTTTGCTTATTATGGCTGCATACTTTTCGGCATTCGTAATATGCTTTCCCTCAATCAGTTGTAATTTCTGTGATGTAAAAAAAGCATTGGTTTCACTTGAATAAACAGTTCTTGCGTATGCGGAATCATTTAATTCGCCTTTTAACGGGACATTTCCCTTAAATATTTCAAGATTGGGCCAAACATTGCTTTGCGTGTCTGCATCACAACTTTTTATACCGTCCATCTGCAAGATGAAATCAATCATTTCCTGTGTCAAAGGACGCTCCGTGTATAATGTCACGCCACCCTCATCATCATTGATTGTCTTAAAATATGGGTTACTTTCAGAAAATTCGGGCAATAGTTCAAATGTTCCTCCCATTGTTTGCCGCAGCTTTTTCTGTTCTAACCGTGCAGCCCTTTCAATCGAAATTCCAGACAGCACAAAGGTTGCCATAATAAGAAGGACGAAAAAAAGCAATATACTTTTTCCCTTTTTTCTTGTTACGTATAAAAATGCTCTCTGAATTGTACCCATTCTATTACCTCCGTTTTCTGATGTTAATTTTAGTGAACGGCTATATCATAATCTCCCAATATGGAACCAGTATGAAATGTGTGTGAAATTCAAAAGTTCTTTCATCAAAAAAGCTCCCCGACTGTTGGAGAGCTTCTTCAGCGTGATAGGCTATTTTAAATTGATAATAAATCTCATTCCTTGTGGATGTTTCATGGGAATAAATGAATATGAAATATCCATTGCATGAAACAAAGTTGCGACAATGTAAAGTCCAAGCCCATTTCCGCCATTATCACGGTTTCGGGAAAAATCTGGACGATAAAACGGCTCAAATAAATGTCGTAATATTTCATCAGAAATAGGCTGACATTCGTTTTCTATCATAAGATTTTTTTCATCAAAATATACATAAATTGTTTTGCCTGTTTCTGTATATGCTACCGCATTGGAAAGAATATTGGAAACAGCTTTTTCAAACAAATGCTGCGGCAGAACTGCCGTAAAATTATCAGACAATTCCAGTTTGAATACAATACCCTTCGCCTTTGCAATCAACATATATGGTTCGCATAAGGCAGAAATCACTTCTGATAAATCAGTTTGTACCGCCGTTTCCTTTTCGGATGATCTGTTTAGCCGTGAGGTTTCAAGAATATCATGTATCATATCAGCAAGATATTCCGTCATTTCTTTACATTCTGGCAAGTAAGTATCATAGTCTTTATATTTTCCAATACCAAGTATCATATTTTCTAAAGTAGCATTTAAAGCCGTAACAGGCGTTTTTAATTCGTGCGAAGCAATCCGCAAAAAATCAACTTTTGATTTTTCACTTTCGCTTACATATTGTTTTTCAACTTCAAGATTATGAATTGCTGACAGCAGGCTTTGATACAAATAGTTTATGTTATCTGCCAACGCACCGATTTCATCTTTTGAGCTAATCGTACAGACAGCATTTTTCTCCATTTGTGCCATTTGTTTTGCTGCCATATTGATGTGCTTAATTGGAACAGTTATTTTTCTGGAAAACCAAAAAGAGCAAACTATGGAAATAATCATACAGCAAACAAGAGATACTGGCAGGGCATCTACGATTGTCTGCTTAACATAGGGTGCTACATTAACATCTGTGCTGAAAGATATTTGCTCACTTGCCTTAATCGTAACATCCATAATTTCGTGTGGAATGAATAAGTAAAGCAAAAGATGGGCAATCCCAACAATAAAGAGCATCAATCCTAATGTATATATAAAAGTCTTTGGAAATATCTTTATTTTCTTCATGTATTCACCTCATACTTGTAACCTATACCTTTAACAGTAACGATACATTCAAGTCTTAGTTTCTTTCGCAAATTTTTAATATAAGTATCTATTGTCCTGTCAATAACAGGATAACTATCCCCCCATAAATCATCAAGTATTTGAGTGCGGGTAAGAACCAGTCCTTTATGTTCCACAAGCAACCTCAGCAAATCTATTTCTTTTGGAGTAATATCAATTTTTCCATTACTATCCTTTGCAGAATAACCAGAGAAATCCACAATTACATCACCAAATGCTATTGTATCAGGCAATATCCCTTTTCCGCTTCTTCTTAAAAGAGCTGTAATACGCCGCCCCAATAAAACCATAGAAAAGGGCTTTGTGATATAGTCATCCGCTTGTTCATCAAAACTTGTAACTTGGGTATATTCATCTTCAATCGCTGTTAGCATGAGTACAGGAACAGAGCTTTTTTGTCTTATTTCATGCAAAACGGAAAGCCCCGATATTTTAGGGAGCATAATATCAAGCACAATTAAGTCTATATTGCATTCCTCAAAAGATTGTAATGCAGCAGCGCCATCATACGCTGATATCAGCATATGTCCTGCTGATTTTAGATACTCGCATATTGCTTCGTTTGTTTTTCGGTCATCTTCAACAATGAGTAATGTCGCCATATATATCACCTCTTTTTAAGCATACCATACCAATGTGGAATGGGTGTGAAATTGCTTTATTTCTTTTTAGCATATTGGAGTTCTTTTTACGGGCATCGGCGGGTTTATCCGTTCCTCTTAGTATTAACTATACTTGATTTATGTTTCACACGCTCTCAATACGGTTTTCCTTGCATAGTCGCTACACCCAATGGAGCGAACCTTCCTTTATGAATTTTTTAAAAACTCCCCGAAAAGAAAAACGGCAGAGCTTTTACCCTCTGCCACCATGTTGCCTTGCCTGTACGTATATGATTTCCTCGTTCACAATCTCCCTCGCACACGCCCTTATGTTATTTAAATGTTGTACCCATTCTAAGGCGTTTTCTTCCTTTAGGCGTTCCGTTATGCCCTGTGCCTGTTTCATGCCCTCTATGAGCCTTTCAAAGCGTTCCTGCGCCTGCCTGTTGATGTCGGCAAGGTAAATATTCAGCCTGCCGCTTGTGAGAAGATTGGTGTATGTAACCTTCCGGTACTGCTTCAGATTCCGTAAAAGAAATTGCATATCACCTATATACATAGCCAGTATACCAGAAAATCCCGCCTTATAAAAGACGGGATTCCCTATTTAAATTATATACACTTCAACAATAAGGTCTTTCCATTGCCTTTCTCGCAGATAATCACCATTTGCCCTGCGAAAAGCCAGTTCCTGAGCGTAATCTATCGTGAAATCGAAGTATAGATTACTTCCCCTCCCTACTGCATATCGCCGCCTGTGCCGCTGCCAGTCTTGCAATCGGCACACGGTACGGGGAGCAGGATACATAGTTCAGACCCACTTTATGGCAGAACTCCACAGAAGACGGATCTCCGCCGTGCTCGCCGCAGATACCGAGTTTGATATCCGGTCTGCTCTCACGTCCAAGCTTCGCTGCCAGTTCAACCAGCTTGCCCACACCGGTCTGATCCAGACGTGCAAACGGATCGGACTCGTAGATCTTCGCCTTGTAGTAAGAATCCAGGAACTTGCCGGAATCGTCACGGGAGAAGCCGAAGGTCATCTGCGTCAGGTCGTTGGTTCCGAAGGAGAAGAACTCTGCTTCCTTCGCAATCTCATCTGCGGTCAGCGCTGCACGCGGAATCTCGATCATGGTACCGATATGATACTGGATATCGCTTCCCTTTTCTTTCTTCACCAGCTCTGCAGTCTCTTCCACGATCTTCTTGACAAAGCTCAGCTCCTTGCGCTCGCCAACCAGCGGGATCATAATCTCCGGTACAATATCAAAGCCTTCTTCTCGCTCTACCTCAATGGCTGCTTCCATCACTGCGCGGGTCTGCATCTTCGCAATTTCCGGATAGGTAACTGCAAGACGGCATCCGCGGTGACCCATCATCGGATTGAACTCGTGGAGCTCATCACATTTTGCCTTGACATCTGCTACGGACAGACCCATGTCTGCTGCCAGCGCTGCAATATCATCATCCTCGGTGGGCACAAACTCATGCAGAGGCGGATCCAGATAACGAACGGTCATCGGTCTTCCCTTCAGAGCTTTGTACATGGCCTTGAAATCTTCCTTCTGGAACGGAAGCAGTTCCATGAGCGCTGCCTCTCTCGCTTCCTGTGTATCGGAAAGGATCATCTTACGGATCTTCGGAATACGCTCCGCATCAAAGAACATATGTTCTGTACGACACAGACCGATGCCTTCTGCACCGAGACGGACGGCGTTCTTCGTATCTTCCGGCGTATCTGCATTGGTACGCACGCTCAGACGGCGGAACTTGTCTGCCCAGCCCATGATTCTCTGGAAGTTGCCGGTGATGGCTGCTTCCTTCGTCGGAATATCGCCCTTATAAATCTTACCGGTTGTACCATCCAGAGAGATATAGTCTCCCTCCACAAAATGATGGCCGCCCAGCTCGAACCATTTCTCTTCCTCGGAGATCTTGATCTCGCCGCATCCGGATACACAGCAGGTTCCCATACCGCGTGCAACCACTGCTGCATGACTGGTCATACCGCCGCGGACCGTCAGGATACCCTGTGCCGCATGCATGCCTTCAATATCCTCCGGAGAAGTCTCCAGGCGGACAAGAATGACTCTCTCACCCGCTTCATTGGCTGCTTTCGCTTCCTCTGCGGTAAAATAAACCTTACCTGCTGCCGCTCCCGGAGATGCCGGAAGCGCCTCGCCGATTACCTCTCCTGCTTTCAGAGCAGCCGTATCAAAGGTCGGATGCAGCAGCTGGTCCAGAGACTTCGCCTCGATACGAAGCACTGCCTCTTCTCTCGTAATCATGCCCTCATCCACCATATCGCAGGCAATCTGAAGCGCTGCCGGAGCCGTTCTCTTGCCGTTACGGGTCTGCAGGAAATACAGCTGTCCCTCCTGAATCGTAAACTCCATATCCTGCATATCGCGATAGTGATTTTCCAGTTTATTGGCAATCTTCATGAACTGCTCATAGCATGCCGGAAGATCCTCTGCCAGCTTGGTGATCGGCTGCGGTGTACGCACACCTGCCACCACGTCTTCGCCCTGCGCATTGATCAGGTACTCACCATAGATCCCTTTCTCACCGGTAGACGGATTCCGGGTAAATGCCACGCCGGTTCCGGACGTATCGCCCATATTTCCGAATACCATGGCCTGTACATTGACGGCGGTTCCCCAGTCGCCCGGGATATCATTCATACGACGGTATACAATGGCACGGGGGTTGTCCCAGGAACGGAACACTGCCTTCACAGCGCCCATCAGCTGCTCCTTCGGATCCTGCGGGAAATCTTCCTGCTTTGCCTCCTTATAGACAGCCTTGAATCTGCTGATCAGATCTTTCAGATCTTCTGCAGTCAGTTCAGTATCGTAATGAACGCCCTTTGCTTCTTTTACTTCATCGATGATCTTCTCAAAATAAGACTTCGGAACTTCCATAACAACATCCGAATACATCTGGATAAATCTGCGGTAGGAATCATACGCAAATCTCGGATTGCCGGTCTTCTTTGCAAAGCCTTCCACCGATACGTCATTCAGACCCAGATTCAGGATCGTATCCATCATACCGGGCATGGAAGCTCGCGCGCCGGAACGGACAGATACCAGAAGCGGATCTTCGGTATCGCCGAATTTCTTACCCTGAAGTCCCTCCAGGAATACGAGCGCAGCCATAATCTGCTCTTCTACCTCATGAGAGATGCGCTCGCCGCTCTCATAATAATCGGTACAAGCCTCTGTGGTTACAGTAAATCCCTGCGGGATCGGTAATCCAAGGTTTGTCATCTCTGCCAGATTTGCCCCTTTGCCGCCCAGCAGGTTTCTCATGCCGGCATCTCCTTCTTTAAAAAGATACACCCATTTTGCCATTACATGCCCTCCTAATTAAAATATATAGTATAAAATCGGACAGGACCGTTCCCCTGTCCGCTGCACAGAGACGCCTACTGCCGGACGCCCGGTCAGCACCCGGAATCCCTGTACACAAAAAACAGCGCAGCTCACAGCCGTGTGGCCATCTCTGCGCACATAAATATCATACCATATTTCAAACGAAAGTCAATATATTTTGTGCTGTTTTCACAATCTTTTTACAGTTTCCCACTGATAATTTGACATATTTTTAACAAAAAAGCGCTTTTGTTTATATAACGCAGTGAAGCTGTGCACAAACATCCGTGCACAGCTCCCTGCTTCATTATTTACAAAGCCTTCGTTTATTTCGCGACAACTTTTTTCAGTTTCACAAACCGGGGAAGGCTGTTTTCCTTCTTCATCTGAATCTCGCCCTGGATCAGCGGCAGCGCATATTTCACGAACTCGTCCGATACGTTGTTGCCTCTCTCATTGATCCATTCCACCGGAACCTTCTTCTCAAAGTTCGCCACCCTGGAAAGATCCAGAAGATCCGCCTCGCACCGATAGCCGTTCTCGTCTCTGGTGCACTTGAAGCCTACCATCTTGTCGGTCGTGCCCCTGATCGCCTCGTTGACCGCCGTCTGTCCTGCCATGAAGGATTCGTCGGAATCCATCTGAGATGCACAGTGCTCTGCACAGCGCTGCAGCAGAGAAAGCTCAATGGGACGCACCTTTACACCCGGAATGGCATTCTTCACCACATCGCCAAGCTTCACTGCCAGCCCGCCAAGCTGCGCATGTCCGAAACCGTCGGTTGCGGAAGTCTCTGCCTCAGATACAAACTTGCCGTCTGCATAGTGAATGCCCTCGGAAACCGCTACGATTACATTCTTGTTGGCATCCCAGATCTTCTTCACATCCTCAAGGAACTCGTCCATGTTGAAATCAACTTCCGGAAGATATACCAGATCCGCCGGATATCCGGCCACTCCTGCCAGAGAAGCCGCACCTGCCAGCCAGCCGGCATGGCGTCCCATAATCTCAACGATCGTCACCTGTCCCTTGTCGTATACGTGGGAATCCTGATAAATCTCTACCAGAGAGGTGGCAATATATTTGGCTGCGGAAGCAAATCCCGGACAATGGTCTGTACCGAACAGATCGTTGTCGATCGTCTTGGGGATACCCATGACGCGGCAGTCGTAGCCAACCTTCTTCATATATTTGGAAATCTTGTTGCAGGTATCCATGGAATCATTTCCGCCGTTGTAGAAGAAATAACGCACGTCATATTTCTTGAAAATTTCAAGAATCTTCTTGTAATCCGTCTCATCCTCATCCGGATCCGCAATCTTGTAACGGCAGGAACCCAGTGCAGAGGACGGCGTATATTTCATAATTGCCAGCTCCTCCGGATCCTCCTCATCCATGATGTAAAGTCTGTCATTCAGCACGCCCACAATCCCGTTGGCAGCGCCGTAAACCTTGGTGATACAGTCAGCGTCAAGACCTGCCTTGATTGCGCCGTAACAGCTTGCATTGATAACCGAAGACGGACCGCCGGACTGTCCGATGATCATTGCACCTTTTAATTCGCTCATTTTAACCTCCTGGAGTATAAATTATATTGGGTATCACTGCACCCTTCCGTTAAATTATAACAATAAACAAAGTCAAGATAAAGTCTTTTTTTTAATTTTTGCAATTTCCTGAAACTAAAACACAAACCTGTCTGCAAAATATGCATCCAGCTCATCGATTTTCACTCTTTCCTGAGCCATGGTGTCGCGGTCGCGGACCGTCACGCATCCATCGGTCTCCGATTCGAAATCGTAGGTTACGCAGAACGGCGTTCCGATCTCGTCCAGGCGGCGGTAACGTTTGCCGATATTTCCCCGGTCGTCATATTCACAGTTGTATTTTTTCGAAAGCTGCGCATAGATCTTCTCCGCACCCTCTGCCAGTTTTTTGGACAGCGGAAGCACGCCGATCTTCACAGGAGCCAGCGCCGGATGGAAACGGAGCACAGTCCTCATATCGCCGCCTTCCAGCTCCTCCTCATCATACGCGGAGCAGAGGAACGCCAGTACCACGCGGTCTGCGCCCAGCGACGGTTCGATGACATAGGGGATATATTTTTCCTTGATCTCATCGTCAAAATAGCTCATGTCTTCACCGGATACGGTCTGGTGCTGCGTCAGGTCATAATCGGTACGGTCTGCAATGCCCCACAGTTCTCCCCAGCCAAACGGGAACAGGAACTCGATATCCGTCGTACCTTTGCTGTAGAAGCACAGCTCTTCCGGCGAATGGTCACGAAGTCTCATCTCTTCTTCTTTTATGCCGAGGCTTAGGAGCCAGTCGCGGCAGAAGCCCCGCCAGTACTGGAACCACTCCAGATCGGTGCCGGGCTTGCAGAAGAACTCCAGTTCCATCTGCTCAAACTCACGGGTACGGAAAGTAAAGTTTCCGGGACTGATCTCATTACGGAAGGATTTTCCGATCTGACCGATGCCAAAAGGCACCTTTTTGCGGGAAGTCCTCTGAACATTTTTGAAATTGACAAAAATTCCCTGCGCGGTCTCCGGACGAAGGTAAATCGTATTCTTTGCGTCCTCGGTTACTCCCTGAAAAGTCTTGAACATCAGATTGAACTGGCGGATATCCGTGAAATCCTTCTTGCCGCAGGTCGGGCAGACGATGTCGTGCTCATCAATGTATTTTTTCATCTCTTCCTGGGACCATCCGTCTATGGAGCCTTCGATCTCCATTCCGTTTTCTGCCATATAGTCTTCGATCAGCTTATCCGCGCGAAAACGTTCCTTGCAGGCTTTGCAGTCCATCAGAGGATCAGAAAACCCTCCCAGATGTCCGGAAGCCACCCAGGTCTGCGGATTCATCAGAATCGCACAGTCCACACCCACATTATACGGATTCTCCTGTACGAACTTCTGCCACCATGCTTTTTTTACATTGTTCTTCAGTTCCACGCCCAGATTGCCGTAATCCCAGGTGTTGGCAAGACCGCCGTAGATCTCGCTGCCCGGATATACGAACCCGCGGTTCTTTGCCAGAGCCTCAATTTTGTCCATCGTCTTTTCCATTCCGTTAATCTCCTCACTTTTTGAAGTTAATACACACTTATTGAACTACTAATGTTCAATAAGACATACTTATGGAACTGCTGATGTTCCATAAGACACGCTTATAGAGCCGTCCGTGTTCCATAAAACTCGCTTATGAAACCGTCCGTGTTCCATAAAACTCGCTTATGAAACCGTCCGTGTTCCATAAGACATGCCTATGGAAGCAACCGTGTTCAATAAGTTATGATATACGCATACTCATCCTGTTCTTCAATGGGCATGACCTCCACCATATGGTCCGATATGATCTCTACATTATTGCTGACGTATTTTACCGGCTTCTCCAGCTGGACAATGCCTTCCTTCTGCAGAATCACCACCTGATCATCCTTTTTTTCCGTCACTTCTGCTGTGGTACGCTCTTCATATTCCGCATCTTTAAACAGAAGGCTGAAAGACTGTCCGGCACTCAGAGCATCCTCTATGGTACCGACAAAACAGTATTCTTCATTATACCTGCTGTAAGCATCCGCATTCGCAAAATTCAGCAGAAGGTACAGCGTTCCGTCCTCCACGTCCAGACGTTCCACCGATATGACCGGCTCGCTGTAGTTGCTGTTGCAGCTGTCCACTTCCCGGTCGATCATGGACTGGAACTCAGAGAAACTGTAGTATTCCTTTTCAAAGCTTTCCACAACTGCATATGTAAGTTTTCCGTCTTTCTGGACATACAGGGATGTCACAGAAGGTTCAAAGGATGAACCGCAGGCAGTCAGGAACAGTGTCAGGAACAGTGTACACAGGATCATTAAACACCTTTTCATTCCATTTTCCTCCTCGTGTATGTATCCGCAGGAAGCGTCGCCCGCTTCCGCTGTGCACTGCAGTCCGGTTCCGCCGTGCACCGCTCATTGCATACGCGAACATTATACACTCTCTACGTACAAGTTTCAAGTATTTCCAGCGACTTAAACCTGTGCTCCACATAATGTTCCCGCAGCCAGGTGATCACCTTCGAAAACTCCTGAAACACTTCTTCCCGGAGCGTGAAGGTATAGAGCTTTTCCACCGGAGACGCCACCACGTACCGGAGGGCATACAGCGTGGATTCATGCAGGTTCCAGCCCCGGAACTGCTCGAAGGTCTGAGGGCATTCGCCGCTGAAGACCATGGCCTTCAGTTCATATATGTACCGCACCAGAGTCCGCGGAAGCGACGGGGCAGACAGTGCGCGCAGGGACTGATAAGCCAGCCGCAGATAGTCTCTTCCGTCTGCATTTTCTCTCGTATAGTAGTCCGCAAATTCCAGAAAGTACTGTCCGAAGCAGGCTCCCTCAAAGTCCTGCATCAGCTCTCCGAAATAATTTCTTATGGATGCCTGGGAAATGCCGGTGGAACTTCTGCCCTCAAAGATCTGGAATTCTCCGAATGCAAATACATTGGCAGCCGCCATCAGAGGATTTCCCGGCCTTCTGGCGCCTCTTGCAAAAGCACGGAGTTTTCCCCGTTCCATGGTCAAAAGAGTCACCAGCTTATCATATTCCCCCACCGGCGCGGCAGACAAAACGATACCGGTCACCGTACAGGTCTGGCTGCTCATGCTTTTCTCCCATCCTTCCCGCTTTTCCTTCTTCTGTCTTGTAAGCAAGATAATCTCGTATATCCCCGGTGTGTGCAAATCGATTCCAACTGTCCATCTTTTGAACCTCCGCTTCCTCTGTTCTGTGTAACCTTAGAATCCCCGAAGCGGACCGGTCCTATACTTCTTTCTTGTCATATCCAAAATTTTTTATAAGGAAGTCAGAATCTCTCCAGTCCTTCTTCACCTTCACCCACAACTTCAAGTTCACTTTGGCTTCCAGCTGTTTCTCAATCTCATAGCGGGCGGCAGAGCCGATCTTTTTGAGCATGGCTCCGCCCTTCCCGATAATAATTCCTTTATGAGAACTCCTCTCACAGATAATCGTCGCCTCGATATCCCACAGGTTTCCCCTGCTGCGCTGCTTCATGATGTCAATGGATACTGCAATTCCATGAGGGATCTCCTCGTCCAGAAGCTTCAGGGCCTTTTCCCGGATCAGCTCAGCCGTGATCTGGCGCAGAGGCTGGTCCGTCACCGTGTCTTCATCGTAAAACATGGGACCGCAGGGAAGATACCTGTAGATCAGTTCGATCAGCGTCTCCCGGTTCGTCCCCTTCAGCGCGGACATCGGTACGATCTCTGCAAAATCCAGTATTTTCCGGTAGGCATCGATAAAGGCAGGCACCTCTTCGCGCTTTACCGTATCAATCTTGTTGATCACCAGGATCACCGGGATGTTGATGTGGGCAAGCCGCTCTGCGATGTGCCGTTCGCCTGCCCCGATAAATGTCGTCGGCTCCACGAGCCAGAGCACCACATCCACCTCTTTCAGAGTGCGCTCCGCCACATTTACCATATACTCGCCCAGCTTGTTCTTCGCCTTGTGGATCCCCGGCGTATCCAGAAACACGATCTGCCCCTTTTCCGAGGTATAGACCGTCTGAATCCGGTTCCTGGTCGTCTGCGGTTTGTGAGAAGTTATGGCAATCTTCTGTCCAATCAGCTGGTTCATCAGTGTGGATTTTCCCACATTCGGCCTCCCGACCAGAGTCGCGAAGCCGGATTTTTTCTGTTCATTCATATCTGTACCGCTTTCTGTTCCGGACATCAGGAATGGAAGAGACTGAACGTCTGGTCGAACAGCTTCTTTTCCTTCTCAATACGGTTTTCGTTTCCAATGGCGCAGAAGCTCCCTTCTGCCAGAAGTTCCCGAATCCCGCCGGCAAGTGCGCGGATATCTGCCGGCGATGCATCCAGCACCTCATCTCGAATCTTCTGCAGGTCTTCTTCTGTCGTACGGGTCAGCCACGCCGACATGGAACGGGTCCCTTCCGCCGCAGGGGTAAGCGGGGTATCCATCTCGCTGATGGTGCCGATGATATATTTGGTCATATCCCGCTCACCTGCATCAAACTGTTCCACATAGTCCGCTGTTTTTTCAAAGACCTCATTGGTCTGCCCAAGGTTCGGATCCCGATAGGACACCAGATAGCTGTCCCCATAGATTCCAAAGCCGCTCATACAGCCGTACGCACCGCCTTTTACCCGGATCTGAGTCCACAGATACTCATAGCTTAAGATCACCTTCAGAATCCGGTACGCGCCCGTATAAGCGCTGATATGCCCTGCGCGCGCCACATACTGAACGGCAGACGGGGTCATGATCCCTTCCTTCAGCACCTGAAGTTTTTCTTCTTCCGTTTTGGCGGACTCCGGAAGCGGATCCGTATACAGAGCCTTTTTCAGCGCCGGAATCTCTCTTTTTACCGCTTCGATCCCTTCCGTTCCGGAAGTACAGCTCACAGTCAGGCACTCCGGACGCAGGATATACTGCATCACCTGTGAAAGCTTATGGATCAGATCATCCGAACGCTCTTCAAAATTCCGCTCCAGATCTTCCATCATCTGGTAGAAGGCAATCCCGTTCATCCGGTCATTCAGCCGGGCAGATGCAGAGAAGCCTGCCATTGCACGCATGGCCGCCGCCGAATGACCGGAGGAAGTCAGATGCATCTGAAGTCTGGATTTTAACTGTGCAATGATCTCATACAGTCTTTTTTTGTCTGTCAGCTTTGTCCGGTGCAGGATTTCACGCATCATGGCAAATGCAAAATCCGTTTTTTCAGAAAGCACCTTTGTCTTCAGCTCAAACATCACACGAAACTTATCCCGATCCCGCATGTTTCCGTAGAGACTGACTGCCGGGCAGATTCCGCCGGTGTGGCAGTTGATCTCATTAAAAAGCTCGCCATAGCTGTAATTTTCCGTATCCACAAAACCAAGCACATGTTTCAGAATTCCCAGACAGGGAATGAGGGGCGCCGGAAGCTGCCCGGCATCAAACAGCAGGCGGATATAGCTGATCCCGTTGGTAAAGATCTCCTGATGCAGAAGCGTTGTTTTTTCCACGCACAGTTCCTGATTGACAAAGGGCCTGATCTTTCTTCTGATATCCTCCCGCGTCAGCATGGGGATCTTTTGAAGTTCCTCCTGAGAAGACGGTTCGTCCTGATATGCCTTCAGCTCCTGCGTACGCCGGATCAGTTCTTCCACCTCATCCGCTCCAAGCCCTTCTTTATATCTCTGAAGCTTCTGCGCAGTGCGTTCTCCCTCCTGTGCCTCCAGCCCGGGCACCGGCCTCAGGATCAGAAGCGCCGCATGGGTATTATCAAGGAGCCATGTCTGAACCAGCCCTTCAAAATATCCGCTGTTCATCCTGCTTTTGAGCGCTGCAAAATGATCCAGCGCAACCAGATGGAGAAACGGTTTTGTCTCGTCATAGAGCCAGCTGTCGAACATCTGCAGTCCATACATAAGCCCTTTGGGATAATTTCCAAAATCCGCCTCCCGATAGCGGAATTCATAATAATTCAGGCCTGCCTGCAGAGCCTTCCGGTCAAATCCGCTTTCCACGATCCTGGTCAGCGTCCGGCGGATCGTATCCAGAAACGCATCCTTCTGCTCCATATCTGTATTTTTGGCAATGATCGAAAAATATGGCTGTGCAATTCCATTTTCATAGGAACTTAATATATCCTTTCCGATGCCTGCATCCAGAAGCGCCTGTTTCAGCGGTGCGCCCGGCGCGGACAAAAGTGCATACTCCAGCACCTGAAATGCCAGATACAGTTCCGGATCCAGTGAATCGCCTATGACTGCATGATAGGAAAGGTATGCCTGCTTTTTCACAGATTCCCCTGCCAGGATCGGATAATCTACGATCCGTTCCCTTCTGCATGCAAAAGGCTTCTGTCTGCTGATGGAGGAATCCACCTCGAGATACTCATATCTGCTCAGATAATGCTCATCGATCCATACAAGCTTTTCTTCCATATCCATATTTCCATATAAATAAATATAGCTGTTGGACGGATGATAGAACTTCTTATGAAACGCAAGGAAGTCCTCATACGTAAGTTCCGGGATGTGCTTTGGATCGCCGCCGGATTCGTGGAAATACGGAGTGTCCGGATACAGGGTCGTCATGATCTCCCGGTCCAGCATATCCTCCGGCGAGGAAAATGCACCCTTCATCTCGTTGTATACAACTCCGTTATAGATGACCGGCTCTTCTGGGGATTCCAGTTCATAGTGCCAGCCCTCCTGCCGGAAGATCTTCTCTTCCCGGTAAATATTGGGATGAAACACCGCGTCCAGATAGACATGCATCAGATTCTGAAAATCCTGATCGTTGCAGCTCGCCACCGGATATACCGTCTTGTCCGGATAAGTCATGGCATTCAGGAAAGTATTCAAAGACCCTTTCACCAGCTCCACAAAGGGATCCTTCACCGGATATTCTTCCGAACCGCAGAGCACGGAATGCTCCATGATATGCGGCGCCCCGGTACTGTCTGACGGCGGTGTACGGAATCCAATGGTAAACACCTTGTTTTCATCCTCATTTTCCAAAAGCGCCACTCTCGCGCCGGTCTTTTTATGCTTCAGCAGATATCCCGTGGAATTCAGTTCCGGGATCTGCTCCTT
>ERZ778510.1242-NODE-1242-length-17064-cov-4.553472_pt1 | contig 17064 bp, 15 predicted proteins | sample MGYA00510348_ERZ778510 | MGnify/ENA primary metagenome ERZ778510 (study PRJEB29527, sample SAMN07138969) | mouse gut metagenome | material: feces | host: mouse | place: China:Nanjing | collected 2016-01-25 ... | reverse complement strand
CATTTCTGGAATGACTATGGAATTTTCGAACGGCTTAAGAAAGAGGCGTGTACGGCAAAATACAGGGAGCGGATCATGGAGATCCGGGAGCCGGGGCAGACCTTTTTATTGTCGTGAAGCAATCAGACTTTACTATGTCGCAATGTTTATTATTTGCCCCTGCTTGTATGAATATTGGATTCAGGAACCGGGGTTCAGAGAAGAACGGAGAAGAAAATGCAGGTAAACTTATATACGGACGGTTCGGCCCGGGGAAACCCGCAGGGGCCCGGCGGCTATGGCGCGGTACTGGAATATGTGGATCCGAAAGGAGAGCTGCATACAAAGGAGCTGTCCCAGGGATATGTAAAGACCACCAATAACCGGATGGAGATGATGGCGGTGATCGTGGGACTGGAAGCCCTGAACCGCCCCTGTCAGGTGAAGGTCTATTCGGATTCTCAGTATGTGGTCAACGCCTTCAACCAGCACTGGATCGAGGGCTGGGTCAAGAAGGGGTGGAAGCGCGGAAAAAACGAAGAGGTGAAGAATGTAGATCTCTGGAAGCGCCTTCTGGAGGCGAAAAAAAATCATGAGGTGACATTCCACTGGATCAAGGGACATGCCGGGCATCCTCAGAATGAGCGGTGCGACGAGCTGGCGACTACGGCGGCGGACGGCGATGGTCTGCTAAAAGACCCGGGGGTGTCGTAATGGATGTATGGAGCATCGGAGCACAGGTCTGTCTAACGGCAGTCAGGGCAGCCTGAGTTCCAGGCCGCGTCTGGCCAGGGTGTGACCTGGAAGTATGATAGACGCGTGTTCCGCACAGCAGAAACAGTGGATTCAGGTTTAAGTAAGACAGACAATCGCGGCTGCGGGAGCCGAAAGGCTGCAGACGAGGAAAGTCCGGGCTTCACAGGGCAGGATGCCGGATAACGTCCGGTGGAGGTGACTCCAAGGCCAGTGCAACAGAAATAAACCGCCGGAGACGAAGGGTTTCCGGTAAGGGTGGAAAGGCAGTGTAAGAGACTACCGCCCGGCTGGTAACAGGCGGGGCACATGTAAACCCCATCCGAAGCAAGACCAAGCAGAAGCATATGGCGGCCCGTCAGCTTCAGGTAGGTCGCTTGAGCGTATCGGCAACGATACGCCTAGATAGATGATTGTCCAACGACATAACCCGGCTTATCGTTTTGCTTGCTGATTTTTTGATGGTTCACGGGGATGGATTGCCACGACGGGGCGCCTGGTATTCAGAAATTCTGCATGGAGTGTATCAGACATTGGGAAGTGTCCGCACCAGTCCGCAGGTTGTTGTATCTGGATATCGGGCGCTCCTTTTATGACAGTTCGAAAGGCAGTCAATCATGGTATGGACAGATCAGGTTTATGGATTGATTATTTTACGGCTGTTCAGACAGTGAGAAAGAAAGGGAGTGTAAGAGATGATTCTGTATCGTCCGGTTGGAGAGAAAGAGAAGATTTTGATTGAAGAAAGCGGGTATACGGCATTTCCGCCGAGGCTGCCGGAGCAGCCGATCTTTTATCCGGTACTCAATGAGCGGTATGCCTGCGAGATTGCAGAACGGTGGAATACGAAAGATGCGAGGTCAGGGTATCAGGGATATGTGACGCGGTTTGAAGTGGAGGATAAATATATCTCCGGGTATGAGATTCAGACGGTGGGCGATGTATATCATCAGGAATTCTGGATTCCGGCAGAGGAGCTTTCGGAATTCAACCGGCATATCGTGGGGAAAATAGAGATTATAAGGAAGTACTTATAATATTCCGGTTCTGGTGAGGCATGAATAAGGACCGGGAAAGGGCAGAATGATTAAAATTTAACGATGTGGAAAGGACGGGAAGATGAAAAAAATATGCTCATGGAACGTAAACGGGCTGCGGGCCTGCATGAATAAGGGTTTTATGGATTTTCTGACCAAAGAAGCTCCGGATGTGATGTGTATTCAGGAGACGAAGATGCAGCCGGAGCAGGCGGACTTTACTTTTCCCGGATATGAAGTGTACTGGAACAGTGCGGTGAAAAAAGGATATTCCGGGACTGCTGTACTGACCAGGGAAACGCCTTTGTCCGTGGCGGCGGATCTGGGGATTGACCGGCACAATACGGAAGGACGGACATTGACGTTGGAGTATCCGGATTATTATCTGGTCAATGTCTATGTACCCAATGCCCAGAATGAGCTGGCGCGCATTGATTACCGGATGGAGTGGGAGGATGATTTCCGGACATATCTGGGAACGCTGAAAGAGAGAAAGCCGGTCATCGTAACCGGGGATTTTAATGTGGCAAAAGAAGAGATCGATCTGAAAAATCCAAAGAGCAACCAGGGAAATGCCGGATTTTCGGATGAAGAGAGAGGAAAGATGCGAGAGCTTCTGGCTTCCGGTTTCGTGGATGCTTTCCGGTATCTGTATCCGGACAGAACAGATGCATATACCTGGTGGTCTTACCGTTTTAAAGCCAGAGAGCGGAATACAGGATGGCGGATCGACTATTTTCTGGTATCCTCCGGATATGAGGGGCATATTGCAGACAGCCTGATCTATGCAGAGCAGACAGGAAGCGATCACTGTCCGGTGGGGCTGCTTTTGAAGGAGTGATTCGGATAAATATCTCTTGACCTGGAGTGGACTCCAGGGAGTATAATCTGTTTATCAACCGTCACACTGCCGGAAAGCGGGCTGCTCCTGCCGGGGAGCGGGCGCGGGGAAGAAAACTTTCTGCCGTGTGAAATGCTGTTCATGGAGATGTCGCAGAATGACGATCAGCGAAGTCAGTGAGAAATTTGGAATCACGCAGGATACGCTGCGCTATTATGAAAAGGCGGGAATCATTCCCAGGATCGCCAGAACCCCGGGAGGGGTCAGAGATTACCAGCCGGAGGATCTGGGATGGATCGAACATGTGGTCTGTCTGAGAAACGCCGGGATGCCGGTGGAATCTCTGGTGGAGTACCTGCGGCTGTCTCAGCAGGGAGACGATACCTTTTCGGAGCGGCTGGAACTGCTGAAGGAACAGAAAGAGAATCTGAAAATGCAGCAGAGGAAGCTTCAGGACGCCATGGACCGCCTGGATTTTAAGATATCCAGATATCAGGCTGCAGTGGAAACCGGCAGGTTATCCTGGGATGATCATCGTTAAGACAGCAAAAGCCCGGACAGCATACAGACGGATGAGCGGACGCGGAAGATATAGGAGGACAGAGAATATGGGAAAATCCAAAGTGTATTTTACAAAAGACATCACACCGGAAGCAGTACGGAAGCTGTACGATGCATTGGGAATAACCCTTCCCGGTAAGGTGGCAGTGAAACTGCATTCGGGAGAGGTGGGAAATCAGAACTTTATCCGTCCTGATTTCTGGCAGCCTGTGATCGCAAAGGTGAACGGTACGATTGTGGAGTGCAATACCGCCTACGAGGGAAAACGCAACACCACAGAGCTGCACTGGGAGACCATGAAGCAGCATGGGTGGACAGAGATTGCGGATGTGGACATTCTGGATGCAGAAGGTGAGATGGAACTGTCCGTGGAGGACGGAAAGATGATCCGGAAGAACTATGTGGGAGACCATCTGAAAAATTACGATTCCATGCTGGTGCTGACGCATTTTAAAGGGCATCCCATGGGCGGGTTCGGCGGTTCTCTGAAAAATATCTCTATCGGGATCGCATCGTCTCACGGCAAAGCCTATATCCATGGCGCGGGTGACGTGGAAGCATTCTGGAATGCAGACCATGATTCCTTTCTGGAATCCATGGCAGATGCGGCAAAGTCCATCGTACAGTTTTTCGGCGGAAAGATGGCTTACATCAATGTCATGAAAAACATGTCCGTAGACTGTGACTGCTGTGCAGTGGCAGAAGATCCGAAGATGGCGGACATTGGCATACTGGCTTCCCTTGATCCGGCAGCGCTGGATCAGGCATGTGTGGATCTGGTATACAGGTCTGAGGATCCGGGAAAGAGTCATCTGATCGAACGCATGGAGTCCAGAAACGGCATCCATATTGTGGAGACAGCGGTGGAGATTGGCATCGGCAGCCGAGAATATGAGCTGGTTGAGATCTGAAGACGGAAAACAGCCGGATCCGAAAACGGGTTCGGTATAACAGGCAGGGATATCCGAAGATATTCCTGCCGTATTTTTACAAAATGTCTTTCATTGGATAAGCAGTTATTATATAATAAAGGATGAACTTGGAATAGAAACGGTGAGACGACAGGAAGGTTATGGCAAAGAAGAATAGGAATGATCAGGTTTCCACTCCGACTGCTTATGTAGAGGAGATGCTGGACAGAATAGGATACAGGAATCATGTGGTTGGAGAGACTGTTCTGGAAAATTCCTGTGGACAGGGAAATATACTGATCTCCATAGTAAACAGATATATCGCAGACGCAAAAAAACAGGGCCTGTCAAAGTCGGATATTGTAAAAGGACTTGAACATGATATAACGGCCTTTGAAATTGACAGGAACCAGATGGCGAACTGTATCAGGCGGCTTGACGAAATATGTGACAGAGAAGGTCTTTGCAGACCAGTATGGAATATAAAAAACCAGGATTTTCTCAAATATGATGTGAACGGAATCCAGGCATCCTATGTTATAGGTAATCCGCCCTATATAACATATCATGATATTGAAGAAGAGGAACGGAAGTTTCTCAAAGAACATTTTACAGTATGTAAAAAGGGAAGGTTTGATTACTGTTATGCTTTTATTGAAGCAAGTATAAAGGCTATGGATGCCGGTGGAAAAATGGTCTATCTGATTCCCTTCAGTATATTTCGTAATCGATATGCTCAGGATCTGCGGAAGTTTATCAGATCCGGAACGACGGGGATTCTCGATTTCAGCGGCCGGAATGTGTTTCCGGGAATCACCTGTTCGGCAGCTTTTCTGCTTTATGAAAAAGAAGCAGGACAAAAAAAGGTAGTGTACCAAAATATAGAAGAGAAGATTACAAGAATTTTTGAACGGAACATTTTGGCCAGTGATGGAGGAAAATGGGTTTTTAGCGATACCACAGAAAAGACGAAACGGTTTGGTGATTACTTTTGCGTTCATAACAGTATCGCCACCTTGTTGAATGAGGCATTTTTGATCAGCCCAAAGGCAGAAGATGAAGCAGCTTTTCTGGTGGGTGATGGAAAGGTTGAGAGAGAGATCTGCCTGCAGGCAGTCAGTACCAGAAGTGCAAAGAAAAAGGAGAAAAAGCAGTATATTATTTTTCCATATAAAAGAAACCGGAAAGGCGTCAGCAGATATACGGAAAACGAATTTCGGGAATTATATCCATACGCATATCAGCATATCAGACAGTTTGAGAAAAAACTGTCAGCGAGAAAGGTGGATCAGCATGTAAAGTGGTTCGAATATGGCCGGGGACAGGCGCTTGATTCTGTATGGAAAGAAAAACTGATACTGCCGATGGTAATTACAAAACAGGCAAAAGTTTACTGGGCGGATGCAGATACGATTCCATATGCAGGATATTTTGTAACGCTGAAAGAAAACACCGGTTATACATTGAAGGATGCGGAAAGGATATTACAGAGTCCGGTGTTTTATCAGTATGTGAAAGAAGTTGGAACACCGACAACAGAAACATCTTATCGTATCTCCGTAAATGATATCAAGGACTATAGATTTGGGTGAGGGACTGCTTTCTATGACGAAAAATCTTCATTTTAAAACCAATTCAAGGCACATCGGACAGTTGGGGCGGGAGCTGGTGACAGATTTTGTTACCGCGCTGGTTGAGCTTGTGAAAAATTCGTATGATGCAGATGCCGGAAGCGTCCAGATAAAAATAGAAGCAGCAAATACACCAGAAAGCCGTATTATTATTGCAGATACCGGTTGCGGAATGACACCGTCAGAATTTGAAAATCGCTGGATGGTTATTGGTACCGGCAATAAACTGGCTTCTCCGTATACGCCAAAAGGAAGAAAGAAAGCGGGAAAAAAGGGGATTGGACGTTTTTCGGTAGAACGGCTGGCAGAAAAGGTACGGATATATTCTTATACGGATTCAGATGCCTGTAAAGTTTCCATAAACTGGAATCTGTATGAAGAAATATCGGCTTCAGGCCTGAAACAGCGGATTAAGATTTTGCGCAGTAAGGAGGATGCAGATGCTGCAAGATATATATCAAATCAGATTGAGTATTATTTATCTCTGAATCTGGAAGGGAACAGCGAAAAGGAACAGAAGTACATAAGAGAACAGATCGGGGATATTATAAATAATTATGAACTTGCATATGAGTCTTCTTTTTTGGAGGTGCTGGAAAATCAATGTCTGCCTGTTATTAAAAAACAGGAAATGGTAGAGCTGAAGCTGGAAGATGTTGACAATCTGCTGGAGGAGATTGTCGACAGAGAGAAAGAAGAGAGCTATCGGATCCTGAAAGAACTGTATCAGTCAGGCCCGGAATTAAAACAGATGCCATATACAGGAATTGTTATGGTACTGGAGCATCTTCGGGATAACTGGAGACAAAAAGATATCGATAAACTGCAAAAAGAGCTGCAGCTGCTGGTCGCACCGGAATTTATAGAAAAAGATCCGTTTCATATTGAACTGGCAGCAGATCAGTTTGAAATACCGGAAGAAATTTCTGTGAATTCCATTCTGGATCTGAGATTTGCCAGATTAACAGCACAGATATCAGAAGAAGGCAGCAGTTCAGAAATGATATATTCGGATATTGACGGCAGAGAAGAGACATTTACAACCAGGTATGACAGACCGCTGCTCTGCGGAGATCTTACTTTCGAGTTATATTATTTTCTGCGTGATTCGGCACATATGGCCAATGAAACATATAATTATCGTCTGGCTGTAAAGATACTGGATATTTATTGCGGCATAAAAATATACCGGGACAGTTTTCGGGTAAAGCCATATGGTGATCTGGATAATGACTGGCTTGGACTGGACCGCAAAAAAATCAGCGATACACATAGTTATCGGGTCGGGAATAACCAGACGATTGGTGTGATTCGGATATCAGATGAAAAAAATCCATTGCTGATCGATGCAACAAACCGGGAAGGAATCATCGAAAATGAAGCGTTCGAAGATCTGCGCGAATTTATACTGGAATGCATTAATGTGATATCTGAGATCAGAAGAGAAGAGAGCAGGAAGCGGCAGTCGGAACTGGAAAGAGCAAAAGCGGAACGGAAGAAGTATCAGAAAAAAGCAGCGGAGCACAGAAAAGAGCAGGAATCACGATATAAAAATTCTCTGGAACTGATACAGACAGGTGCATCTTATGACTCCATAAAACTTTCTCTGGACCACTGGAGAGAAGAAGAAGAACAGTTTCAAAAAGAGACAAAGAAACAATATGAAAAAACAGAAGAAGCCTATCAAAGTTATCTGGAATATCAGGAGACAGAATTATCAATGTATAAAAATCTGGCAACTCTGGGAATTCTGGCAGGTAACTTTGGCCATGAAACACAGGATATCATTTCCCGGATCAATAATACACTTGCATTTTACAGTGAATTGGCTCCTTATATTAATAATCCGTATTTTGGAGAAATAACAGAAAATATAGTATCCGATTTTTCCAGAATTTCCGGATACAGTTCCATGATTGTCGAATTTCTGAGAAAGAGAAAAAGAACTCCCAAAAAGAATCTGGAGTTTGGGGAAGTTCTGGATGTGGTAAGTGCTCTGTATGTTGGAATGCTGGAAGCTTTTCATATTCATTTTACATGGGAATCAGAAGACAGTATCTGTCTGACAATGCGTCAGATTGATCTGGAATCGGTCATAATCAATATGATCACGAATGCTTTTGAGCAGGTTAAGACAAAACGGGAACGGGAGATTTTCATAAAATTTGAACAGAGGGACAATGATATTTATCTGTATTTTGAAGACAGCGGGAACGGAGTTCCAGAGGATCAGCGGGAAGACATATTCAGAGCTTTCCGCACATCCAAAGAGGATGGAATTGGTCTGGGGTTAAATATTGTAAAGGATATTGTGACATCTTATGGGGGAGCGATATTTGTAACAGAATCAGAAAAACTGGGAGGAGCCAAATTTGTTGTTCATTTTGTAAAAAAGGAGGGATCATCTTAATGCAGATGCTGGTGGGATTGTATATTGAGGATGAACCAAAAAATGTCACAATAATGAAAGGGAGATTCAGTCTGTATCAGGGAATCAATCTGATCGGGCTTGACAGTTATCCCCGGACTCTGAACGGATTTTATGATATTGTGATTGATCATAATGTTGATTTTCTGCTGGTGGATCATGAGCTGGATAAGGCTCTGGTGGATTATAAAGGTATCGATGTTCTGAGAGAGGTGCGGAAGCATGACAGTCATATTTATGCAGTTCTGCTGACGAATTACAATCTGGATGACTATAGGGATGAGCTGGGAGAATACGATTTTCAGTTAAATAAAGAGGAACTGTCAAAACCTGAAAAAATGAAAGAACTGGTTGCTAAAATCAAACGCGGCTGCGGGCTGCGGCAGGATAATGCGCTTTTGCTTTCCATGGATGAAAAACAGAATGAGTTACAGAATCTGCTTTGGCAGATGAGGACAGCTTTGAAAAAGGATTAAGGGATGGACTATAAAAGGACCAGACACTGGGCGAAGTATGATTCAGATAAATGTAAGATGTACCTTCGTAATGATTTTCATTTTGAATGTGCATATTGCAGGATGCGTGAACAGGATAATGCCGCCGGAGAGAAAATTTTTGAAAAAGACCATTTTATTTCCAAAAAAACAGAATCAAGACAGGATATGAATGATTATGATAACATGGTATATGCCTGCTGCGTATGCAATGGAACAAAGACAGATCAGAACATAAACCTGATACTCGATCCATGTAAAGATGATATTTATGGCGGAGAGTCTCCGCATATAGAAAAACTGGGGATGGAAGGTCAGTATCGTCTTCATGCACTTACCTGCAAAGGACAGATGTTTATTGACAGCTTGCAGTTAAACTCCCGTTTTTACCGCAAAATGAGAAGGAAACAGGCTGAGAATCTGGAGCTGAGAAATGCAATCCGTGCATTGCTGGAGGATATAAAGGCAGATGAGCAGCCGGAGGTAGCTGTAAACCTTGAAGGTATGTTGGAGATGGATGGATATCAGGATGAAAACAGCGATGAATTTCGCTGCGGCATTTCGAAAGCCGGAGAAGAACTGTATTCCGTTTTAAAAAAGCTGGATGAAAAACAGATCGAATATCAACTTCTTTTTGATGATTATGATCTGGATGTTATGATCAGATTTCACGGGACTACATATTATTGTGAAGTGAAGAGCAGCAGGTATACAGGGCAGAACAGGCGGGGACCGCATGTAGAAGAAGAAAAAAAAGAAAGGTGGCTGAGTACGGGACATACATGCGGCATTCTTTATTATTATAAGAACATGGACAGGTTAGAACTGTATGTTTGCAGTGATGAAAAAGATATTAAGAAACGGTACAGACTGTAAAATGTATAACAGGAGGCTCATATGGATGAAAGATTAAAGCGGCAGCTGGAGTTTGCACTGGAGATTGATAAGGAAAAAAATATATTTCGTCAGACTCATCTGTCCGGACACGGCAGAAGGGAAAATGATGCAGAACATGCATGGCATATGGCGGTCATGGCGTATCTGCTGAGAGAATATGCCAATGAAGAGATTGACATTACGAGGGTCATGCTCATGTGCCTGATTCATGATATTGTGGAGATCGAGGCAGGGGATACCTATGCTTACGACGAGGAGGAGAAAAAGACGCAGAAGCTCAGGGAAGATGTGGCGAAGGAGAAACTGTATTCAATGCTTCCAGAAGATCAGAAACAGGAATTCACTGCGCTGTTTGACGAGTTTGAGGAATGCCGGACGGCAGAAGCAAAATTTGCCCGTGCGATGGATAATCTGCAGCCTCTGCTTCTGAACAACAGCAACGACGGGGCAGACTGGAGGGAGCATCAGGTAACTGCCGAGCAGGTATATGGGCGTCAGTCAAAAACTGAAGCAGGCTCTGAAAGACTGTATGAAGTAACAGACCGGATCATTAAGGAACACATACAAAGAGGAAATATCAAAGAATCGTCTTGACAAATTTTGTCAGACATGTTATTTTTTAAACACATAGTATGTAACTGGGAAGCAGGCATTAACTATGCATAAAACCAAGGGATGTTTATGCATATTGATGCCTTTTTCTATGCGTAAAATCGGTGCACCGCAGATATGATAAATGTGAAAATGTGCAAAACATCCTTTGAAACAGCAAAAGCCCGCAGAATGCCCGGCAGGATTTCAGAACACGGATGAACCGGAGTTCTTTCCGGAACAGGGATACCGTCGGGCTGAAGCGGGATTAAAGTCAGGAGGGATTTCATGAAAGACAAGATTTTTGGTGTACTGCAGCGTGTGGGAAGATCTTTTATGCTTCCGATTGCGATTCTGCCGGTGGCAGGTCTGCTGCTTGGTGTAGGCGGCTCCTTTACCAACGAGACGATGCTGACGACTTATGGACTGATGGGAATCATGGGCCCGGGGACGGTATGCAATGCCATCCTTCAGGTCATGAGCGCGGCGGGCGATATTGTATTTACGAATCTTCCCATCATTTTCGCCATGGGTGTGGCCATCGGCATGGCAAAAAAGGAAAAAGAGGTGGCGGCTCTGTCTGCTGCGATTGCATTTTTTATCATGCATGCTTCCATCGGAGCCATGATCGTAAACCACGGCGGACCAGAAGCCATGCTCGAGGGCGCAACGACGTCGGTTGTTGGCATCACTTCTCTGCAGATGGGCGTGTTCGGCGGTATTATCGTGGGACTTGGAGTATCGGCTCTTCACAACCGGTTTTACAAAATTGAGCTGCCTCAGGTACTGTCCTTTTTCGGTGGTACGAGATTTGTGCCGATTGTCAGCGGACTTGCCTATACGGTCGTCGGTATTCTCATGTTCTTTATCTGGCCGGTGATCCAGCAGGGGATCTATGCAGTCGGCGGTGTGGTGCTGGAGTCCGGTTATGTGGGAACCTGGGTGTACGGTCTGATGGAACGCGCGCTGATTCCCTTTGGACTTCATCATGTATTCTATCTTCCGTTCTGGCAGACGGCTCTTGGCGGAACTATGGAAGTGGGCGGACGTATGGTGGAAGGCGCACAGAATATTTTCTTTGCGCAGCTGGCGGATCCGACCGTGGAGCATTTTGCAGTGTCTGCTACCCGGTTCATGACCGGTAAATTTCCGCTTATGATCTTCGGCCTTCCGGGAGCTGCTCTTGCCATGTACAAGGTGGCAAAGCCGGAGAAAAAAGAAGCAGTGGCAGGCCTTCTGCTGTCTGCAGCACTGACTTCCATGCTGACCGGAATCACGGAACCTCTGGAATTTACCTTCCTGTTCGTGGCGCCGCTTCTGTATGCGATCCACTGTATATTTGCCGGACTTGCGTATATGCTGATGCATGTGTTTCACGTAGGCGTAGGCATGACATTCTCGGGCGGACTGATTGATATGTTCCTGTTTGGTATCCTGCAGGGCAATGCAAAGACCAGCTGGATCTGGATCGTGATTGTAGGCATATTCTATTTTGCAGTGTATTATTTCCTGTTTTCCTTTTTGATTGCAAAGATGGACCTGAAGACGCCGGGACGCGATGACAGTGAGGAAGTAAAACTGTACCGCAGAAGTGATGTGGATGCACGGAAAAAAGGCGGTGCAGGAGCAGATGCTGCCGGGTCAGAGGAGGATGAACTGTCTGCAGCCATCTGCAGGGGACTCGGCGGAAAGAGAAACATCTCGGATGTGGACTGCTGTGCCACCAGGCTTCGCTGTACCGTTCATAAATCCGAGCTGGTGGATGACGCCCTGCTAAAATCCACCGGAGCATCCGGCGTGGTGCACAAAGGAAACGGCGTGCAGGTGATCTATGGTCCGCGTGTTACAGTAGTCAAGTCCAATCTGGAAGACTATCTGGAGACCGCGCCGGATGAGGAATACATTCCGGCTGGAAATGCCGGTGAAGAGAAAGCAGCGCCGGATAAAAAGAAGGCGGCAGGTAAGGTCGTAAAGTCAGTTACGATTTACAGTCCGGTCAACGGAACGGCGGCTGACCTGTCCGAGACGCCGGATGAGGCATTTGCAGGCCGGATGATGGGTGACGGCGCCATGGTGATTCCAGAGGATGCAGAGGTACGGGCGCCGGAAGACGGAGAAGTGAGCTTTGTATTTGATACAAAACATGCCATTGGATTTGAGACGGCGTCCGGGATTGCCATGCTGCTTCACATGGGGATCGATACGGTGAATCTGAACGGGCAGGGATTTGAAGTCTTTGTAAACAACGGCGACAGGGTGAAAAAGGGCGATCTGCTCATGAAGCTGGATCTGGAATTTCTGAAGAAAAACGCGCCGTCGCTGGCTTCGCCGGTGCTCTGTACAGAGCTGTCTGATAATCAGAAGATCCGTCTGCTGAAGACGGGCGCCGTTCAGGCAGGAGACGCGCTGTATGCAGTAGACACATATGAAGGCTGACTGACAGCCTGCGGGGGAGAAAAGTATGTTCAGAGTAAAGAAGGCGTTGAACCATAATACGGTGATCGTCATCGGCATGGAGGACAATCAGGAATACCTCCTGATCGGGAAGGGAATCGGATTTGGAAAGAAAGTCAGTGAAAGAATGGAAGCGCCGGAAGGGTGCACCGTCTATTCGCTTCATGAGAAATCGGAACGGGGTTCCGTTATGGAGCTTGTGAAGGGGATGGATCCGGTCTTTCTGGAGATTGCAGAAGAGGTGTTAAAAGAAGGAGAGCGGATCTTCGGGAAGATTGACTGGAGCATACTTTTTCCCATGGCAGACCATATCGCTTTCGCAGTGAAGCGGATACAGAATCAGGAACAGATCAGCAATCCGCTGACGGGCGATATCCGGGCGCTGTTTCATATGGAATACAAAACGGCAGAATGCATCATTCCGATCCTGAAGGCAAGGCTGCAGGTGGAGATCGATGAGCATGAAGTGGGCTATGTTGCACTTCATATCCATTCTGCCATTGAGGATGAGAATGTGGCGCTGTCCATGCAGATCGCCCGTACTGTCCGGGAATGTATTCAGCTTGTAGAGACGGAGACAGGGGCATCCATAGATGTGATGTCCCTGTCCTACAACCGTCTTATGAACCATGTGCGGTATATGGCGGCGCGTGCCATCAGGGGCGAGAAGCTGAAGCTGGACATGAATGATTACATGTCCATAAAATTTCCGGATGAGTTCCGTATGGCGTCCACCGTGTGCGGACGCCTGGAGAAGTATCTGAAGAAGCCTCTGGATCCGGTAGAGATCGGGTATCTTGCCATGCATATACAGCGGGTATCAGCGGAGCAGGAAACATAGCAGAGGCATTCGGAACCGGTTCCTGTCAATCTCAGAATCTATACAGGGGCTTTGGACCCGGTTTTCTTCGGCCAGCTGCCGGGATTCATATCGTCGGGAATGAGCCCGGCCAGAATATCCTCATAATGCTTTACTTTTTGTTCCATGTAGGCAGCAGTGGCTTTTGCCTCTTCTGCCTTTTTCTGCGCCTGTTCGTGCTGCCTTAAAATAATCCGGTATCTTGCCCTTAAGTTTGCTTCTGATTCTTCCAGACGGCACAGGCGGCAGTATTCCTGAATATCCTTCAGAGAAGCGCCGCAGCGTTTCAGATAGGTGATGCCGCGCATCCAGTTGACGGATTCTTCATCAAATACACGATGATTGGACTTGTCCCGCCGGCATGGGAGCAGGTGAATATCGGTATAATAACGTATGGTATGTTCGGTGGTATGAAACATACCGGCGAACTGCTTCAGGGTATACTCCATGGTTTTCTCCTTCGTAAGAAAATATAATAAATAACAAAAAGCTATTGACTTCGAGTTACACGAGGCTGTTATACTGATTATAATACGAAGTTCAGCTTCGTGCAACCTGAAACGCGAACGCCTGTACCATGTTCAAAGATGCCCTGATTCCTTCTGTGCCGGGCAGGAGGGATGTAACCGGCGGATTTCGAACACCGGAGAGGCGGCAGCAGGAGATCAGCAGGAGGAGACAGACATGAATAAATCATTGGAAACCGTCAGAAAACTTGGCTTTGGCCTTATGCGTCTGCCGCAGAAGGATGGCGCTGTTGATGTGGAGCAGGTAAAGGAAATGGTGGACCTGTTCATGGAGGCAGGCTTTACCTATTTTGACACGGCATGGGCATATGCCGGAAGCGAAGATGCCATCCGTCAGGCGCTGGTGGAGCGCTACCCGAGGGAACGCTTCCAGCTTGCCACCAAGAATGCGGCGTGGATCAACTGTAAGACGAAGGAAGAAGCCTGTGCACAGTTTGATACGTCTCTGGCGCAGACCGGAGCAGGATATTTTGATTTTTATCTTTTACATAACTTGGGGGAAGGCAGGACCCGTTATTTTGATGAATATGATATGTGGAGCTGGGTGCAGGAGAAGAAGAAGGCAGGTCTGGTCCGCCATGTGGGATTTTCCTTCCATTCCACTCCGGAAGAACTGGAGGAACTTCTGACAGCGCATCCGGAGGTGGAATTTGTCCAGCTCCAGATCAACTATGCAGACTGGGAAAATCCGGCGGTACAGTCCAGGGCCTGCTATGAAGTGGCGCAAAAACATGGAAAATCCGTAATCATCATGGAACCGGTCAAGGGCGGAATGCTGGCGACGCCGCCGGAGTCAGTGGCGCAGATTCTGAAGGCAGCCGAGCCGGAGAGCTCTGCAGCGTCCTGGGCGATTCGTTTTGCGGCGGATCTGGAAGGCGTTATCACAGTCCTGTCCGGAATGAGCAATGTGGCACAGATGAAAGACAATCTGTCTTATATGAAGACCTTTACCGGCCTTACGGAAGAACAGAAGAAGACGCTTGCACAGGCACAGGAAGAACTGAAGAAGATCCCGCTGATCCCGTGTACTTCCTGCAATTACTGTGCCAAGGTCTGTCCGCAGGGAATTGGAATCTCCGGTTCTTTCACAGCCATGAATTATCTGACGCTCTACCGGGATCCGGGGGCGGCAAAACATCAGGAGGACTGGCTCGTGAGCGGTCATGGCCGCAGACACGCGGACGAATGTGTCCAGTGCGGAAAATGCGAGGAAGTCTGTCCGCAGCATATTCAGATCCGGGATGAGCTGATGAAGGTCAGCGAAGCATTGCTCAAATAAAAGAGAAGCATCCGTTTCCCGGGCAGGTATCGCCCGGAACACTGGCAGGAGGCCTTTCACAGGCCTTCTGCTTTTTTCATATCCATACAATAAGATGTTTTACGGAGCAGCCATATGGATTGCAAAGAAGCGATATTGTCAAATGATTATATGGATTTTATATGGAAGATTGATGTCCGGCTCACGGGGCAGGCGGAGCATCCCTTCGGCGTGTGCACTCAGTATATCAATCGGAATTTCAGCGTTTTTTACATGAGCCGGGATGAAATCCTGCGGGATTCGCAGAATGTTCCTATTGGAGATTATGCGGTTCCGAACTGTCATACACAGATGGATACAGAGAGTCTGGAATATACAAGGATCCTGCCGATCCAGAACCAGCCGGCACTGCAGCTTAGAGGAAGCGGAGTGATCATAGGCTTTCTGGATTCGGGAATCGCACTGGAAAATCCGGCTTTCCGTACCAGAGACGGAAGGACCAGAGTGATCGGGCTGTGGGACCAGACAGATCAGAGCGGGACGCCTCCGGAGGGATTCCTCTACGGGAGCGCTTACTCGGCAGCGGACATTGACCGTTTTCTGGAGGAAGGAAGAACAGAGCTTCCGGGAGCAGATCCGGGCGGGCATGGGACAAAAGTGGCGTCGATTGCGGCCGGCTCGCAGGTGGAGAATGAAAATTTTATCGGGGCGGCTCCTGAAACCTCTATTGCATTTGTAAAGCTGAAGGAGGCAAAGCCGTTTATCCGGCAGCTTCAGGAGATCCCGCAGGACAGCATTGCCTATCAGGAGAACGACATGATGCTCGCGGTCCGGTATCTGGAGATTGTGGCTTCCAGGGAGAACCGTCCGCTGATCATCTGCATTGCGCTTGGAAGCAATTCCGGAGGACATACGGGAAATACGGCGCTGGGGCAGTATCTGGATGACTTTGGAAACAGAGCAGGAAGAGCAGTGGTGGTTGCTGCAGGGAATGAAGGAAATAAAGGCCATCATTTTTTCGGAGTGGTTCCCAAGAATACAGGATATCTGGATGTGGAGCTGCGGGTAGCGGAAAATGAAGACGGATTTCAGCTGAATCTGTGGGGAAATGCTCCGGGGATGTTTGCAGCAGAGGTTACGTCGCCGTCAGGAGAACAGATTCCAAGGATCTTTCCGCGGATTCTGGAGCAGCAGCGGTTCGATTTTGTTTTTGAAAATACGATTCTGGACGTGCAGTATGAACTGTCGGAAATTGTGTCCGGGGATGAGCGGCTTCTGATGTCTTTTCGGGATCCCACTCCCGGTATCTGGAGGCTCCGGATCTATTCCGACGGAGATCTGGAGAACAGTTTTCATATCTGGCTTCCGGTGACAGGCTTCATCAGTGACGGAACTTATTTCCTGCGGCCGGATCCGGATACCACGGTCACAGATCCGGGCAATACCCTTCGCGTGCTGACGGTGGCAGGGTATGAGGGAAGCACAGAGAGTATATGGATGGATTCCAGCAGGGGAAAAACCAGGAGTGCAAATCAGAAACCGGATATTACGGCGCCGGCAGTAAATGTATCGGCCATCGACCGATTTGGAAGGAGCAGTACCTTAACCGGAACCAGTGCGGCGGCAGCGCTTACAGCAGGAGCGGCAGCTCTGCTGATGGAGTGGGGGATCGTCCAGGGGAATGTGCCTACTATGGACGGTTCAGCCATCCAGAGATTTCTGATCCGGGGGGCAAGAAGGCCGGGCCCCCAAACTTATCCGAATAAAAGCTGGGGCTTCGGTCTTCTGGACTTGTACGGAAGCTTCCGCGCCATGCGGGGGATCCGCTGATTCCGTCCGGGAG
>ERZ778510.1237-NODE-1237-length-17108-cov-4.008444_pt1 | contig 17108 bp, 17 predicted proteins | sample MGYA00510348_ERZ778510 | MGnify/ENA primary metagenome ERZ778510 (study PRJEB29527, sample SAMN07138969) | mouse gut metagenome | material: feces | host: mouse | place: China:Nanjing | collected 2016-01-25 ... | reverse complement strand
GTCTATTCCATTCCGCTGGTTTATAAAGGAAATCCGGAGGCGGCAGGATGAAAAGAATCTGGAACAGTTTTCTGATTGCGTTTGCCATGTTTTCCAAAATTCCGGTTCCCCGGGCGGACTGGGATAAGGAAAACATGAAATATATGATCTGTTTCTTTCCCGGAATCGGCGTGGTGATCGGACTTCTGATCTGTGGATATGGCAGACTGTGCGTGCTGGCGGATTTCGGAATGTTGATGCGTGCAGCAGGATTTGTGCTGATCCCGGTGCTGGTGACCGGCGGAATCCATCTGGACGGGTATCTGGATACGGTAGACGCTTTAAGTTCCTGGCAGCCAAAGGAACGGAAGCTGGAGATTCTGAAAGATTCTCACGCGGGTGCATTTGCGGTCATCATGGGGTGTGCGTATTTTATTCTGGCTCTGGGTGTGTGGAGCGAGACAGAGGATCAGGCACTGCCGGTTCTTGGAATCGGTTTTGTGCTGTCCCGGGCGCTCAGCGGCATGGCGCTGGCCACGTTTCCCTGTGCCAATAAAAAAGGATCTCTGGGAATGTTTGCAGAGGCAGCCCAGAAGCGGGTATTGAAGACGGTGCTGGTTCTGTGGATTCTTGCCTGTGCGGGAGCAGCATTCTGGCTGGACTGGAGGTATGCATTGATCCTGCTTGTTACGGTTTCTGCAGCGTATGGTTATTATTATCATCTTGCCGTGAAAGAATTCGGAGGGACTACCGGGGATATTGCGGGATTTTTTGTGCAGGTGTGTGAACTGATGATGGCCGGCACCGTGATGCTGGGAGGGAAATTTTTATAGAAAGAGGCGCTGTGCGGCGCCATGCCGGAAGGCAGTGCAGCGTACGGCAGAACAGGAGAGTTTATGATACTGGTAACAGGCGGATGCTTTCAGGGAAAGACATCCTATGCATGTGAAACGTTCGGGATTGAAAAAGAGGAAACGGCAGACGGCGCGCTCTGCCCTGCGGAGGAACTGTATCGGACTAGGCTTCTGTATCATTTTCATGAATATATCCGGCGGATGATGAAAACCGGACAGGATTTTTCCATGGAAAGACTGAAAAGAGAAAATCCGGAGGTGGTGCTGGTGACCAATGAACTGGGATACGGGGTGGTGCCGGTGGACCGTTTTGACCGGGAATACCGGGAGAAGACCGGGCGGGTATGCTGTCAGATTGCAAAAGAGGCCGCACAGGTACATCGGGTGGTCTGCGGGATCGGAACGGTGATTAAGGATGGCTGAGATCGTGCTTCTGCGCCATTCCTTGACGCAGGGCAATCTGGAAGGGCGGTATATCGGATGCCGGACGGACGAGCCGCTCTGCGTGGAAGGAATCCGGCTGCTCAGGAGCCGTTCCTATCCGGCCGTGGACCGGATCTGTGCAAGCCCCATGAAGCGGTGTGTGGAGACGGCGCAGGTCATATGGGGAGGCGGTACGGAGACGGCGCAGAAGCCATGCAGAATCCGCACGGAGACCGCTCATATGGAAAACCGTCTGATTGATGAAACAGCATATAAATTTGCTGTGACACTGGTACCGGAACTTCGGGAATGTGATTTCGGAGATTTTGAAAATAAAAATTATGAGGAACTGAATGGAGATCCTGCCTATCAGGCATGGATCGACAGCGGAGGGACACTGCCGTTTCCGGGCGGAGAATCCATGGAAGCATTTCAGAACCGCTGTCAGGCAGGATTTGCAGAACTGGTCAGGAATCTGGCAGGGCATCCTCTGCGCATGGCGCTGGTGGTGCACGGAGGGACGATTATGGCGATTCTGGAGCGCTTTGGATTTCCGAAGAAAAGCTATTTTGACTATCAGGTAAAGAACGGGTGCGGATATCTGCTGACACCTGTGGAAGGAACAGATTTATGGAATTATCAATGCTTGCCGTAGGACTTGGTTTTTTTCTGGATCTGCTGATCGGGGATCCGCACTGGCTCTATCATCCCATTCGTCTGGTGGGACACCTGATCAGCGGTCTGGAGACGGTGCTTCGCCGTATGTTTCCCAAAACGGAGAAGGGAGAACTGGCTGCGGGAGTCTTTCTTCTGGCGCTGACGGCGGGAATCACTGCAGGGGCGGCGTGGGGACTGCTTTTTCTGGCAGGACTTGTGCATCCTTATGTCCGGTTTGGACTGGAAACGGTGATGTGTTATCAGCTTCTTGCCACAAAGTCTCTGAAGGATGAGACGATGAAAGTGTATGCGGCATTGAAGGCGGGAGACGTCGAAGGCGCGCGCCATGCAGTGTCCATGGTGGTGGGCAGGGATACGGCAGTGCTTGACGATGTGGGGATCACAAAGGCGGCGGTGGAGACAATAGCGGAAAATACATCAGACGGCATCGTCGCCCCGCTTCTTTTCATGGTCATCGGCGGCGCCCCGCTGGGATATTTTTATAAAGCAGTCAATACCATGGATTCCATGGTCGGCTATAAAAATGAACAGTATCTGTATTTCGGCAGGGCGGCAGCGAAGTTTGACGATGCGGTAAATTATATTCCGGCAAGACTGTCAGCGCTGTTGATGGTGTGTGCCGGCGGATGCCTGAAGATGGATGCGGGGAATGCCTGGAGGATCTATGTGCGGGACCGGTACAACCACAGCAGTCCCAATTCCGCTCATACGGAGGCGGTCACGGCAGGGGCGCTGCATATCCAGCTTGCCGGCAACGCATACTATTTTGGAAAGCTGTATGAAAAACCGACGCTGGGAGACGCGGACCGTCCGGTAGAATATGAGGACATCAGACGGGCCGGCCGGCTGCTGTACGGAACTACAGTTCTGGCGCTTCTGGTATTTCTGGCTGTGAAAGGAGTCATATTATGGGTCATGTAAAAAAGGGATGTCTGCATATCTACTGCGGAGACGGGAAAGGAAAGACCACCGCGTCTGTGGGGCTTGCTGTGCGCGCTGCCGGGTACGGGCTGAAGGTGCTGTTCTGCCAGTGTATGAAGGACGGGAGTTCCGGCGAGGTGGAGATGCTGAAGAAGCTGGGAATTGATTACTGCTGCTGCACGGAAAAATTCGGTTTTTTCTGGAATATGACAGAGGAACAGAAGGAGCAGGCAGGCCATGCCTATACACATTTGTTTGAGGATGTGACCAGGAAGGCGGAGGACGAGGGGTATGATCTGCTGGTTATTGACGAGTTCATGAGCGCTTATAACCATGGGATGATCTGCCAGAAGACGGCGCTTCATTTCCTGATGAACCGGCCGGAAGGGATGGAAGTGGTGCTGACCGGGCGCGACCCGGGCGAAGAACTGCTCCGTCTGGCGGATTATGTGACAAAGATGAAGAAGGTGAAACATCCCTTTGACGAAGGAATGCCGGCGCGCAGGGGGATTGAGATGTAGAGAGAGGCTGTTGAAGAACTCCAAAAATCCATGTATAATGAACACATAAATCATGGAAGGCCGATACAGAAGAGGAATACTAAAAGGGCGGAAAACAGAACGGACAGGAGCGGCACCATATGGCAAGAACAGCCGGTATGGGAATTCAGAGCTTTAAGAACAGGGGGAAAGTGAGTGAGCCATGAATTACAAAGCAGTGATTCAGTATGAAGGAACCCGTTACCGCGGCTGGCAGGTACAGGGAAATACGGAACACACAATTCAGGGGAAGCTGGAGACGCTTCTGTCCCGGATGGAAGGCGCACCGGTGGAGGTTCATGGTTCCGGACGGACCGATGCGGGGGTTCATGCAGCAGGGCAGGTCATCAGCTTCCGGTGCAGCGGAGGGAAAAGTACGGAAGAAATCCGAAAATATATGAATCAGTATCTTCCGGAGGATATTGCCGTACTGTCCGTGGAGGAAGCGGCGCCCCGGTTTCATGCACGCCTGCATGCAGTACGAAAAACATATGTATACCGGATCTGGAATTCAGAGACTTCCAATGTATTCGGGCGCCGGTACCTGACCCGGATGGAGGAACCGCTGGATGTGGACGCCATGCGGACAGCCGCCGGGTATCTGTGCGGAACCCATGATTACCGGGCGTTCTGTTCTCTGAAGCGGTTTAAGAAATCCACTGTGCGGACCATAGAAGCGATCCGGATTTTGCAGGAAGGTCCCCGGATTGAGCTTGCTTTTACCGGGGACGGTTTTCTGTATCATATGGTCCGGATCCTGACCGGAACACTGGTGGAAGCAGGTCTGGGACTTCAAAACGCAGATGCTGTAAAAGACATCCTGGAGAGCAGGGACCGGGCACATGCGGGACGGCTGATGCCCCCGGAGGGGCTGATGCTGATGCATGTGGAGTATCGGCAGGAATCTGACACATGACTGACAGGGTACTTACATCCGTGCATCTGAAGCGAAAGATAAGACCATGTGAACAGAAAGATCGTATATGGTTCAGCATTTTCGCCTTTTCAGATCATCTTTCAGAAACTGATAGCAGGCGGCAGCCGTCGGGATTCCAAGAAGGATGCCGGCGACGCCGAACAGGCTGCCTCCTGTCATGACGGCAGTGAAGACGAGGATACCCGGAAGCCCGATGGAGGTGCCGACGACCTTCGGATAGATGAGCTGGTTCTCCAGCTGCTGGAGTACAACGATGAAAACCAGGAATAAAAGAGCCTGAAACGGAGATTCCGTAAAGATCATCAGGATTCCCACAATGGCGCCGATATAGGCGCCCAGGACGGGGATCAGCGCGGTGGCGCCCACCAGGATCCCGATCATAACCGCATAGGGAAAACGAAACAGGAGCATGCCGAGGATGCACAGTCCGCCCAGGATCACGGCTTCCGTCACCTGTCCCACGATAAAACGATGAAAGCTGTTGTTCAGTGTGCCGAGGATATAAAGCAGCTTCCGGCGGACAGCAGCAGGCAGATAGGTACCCATCATCCGGTCGGCCCGGGTTCCCAGCCATTCTTTTCCGGCAAGCAGATAGATGGCAAAGACCAGTGATACGAACAGGTTGAAAAGAACGGACACGAAGGAAGAGAGGTATCCGAACAGGCTGGCGCCGGCTCCGGAGCCGATCCAGGAAAAGAACTGCTGCAGGAGCGCCGGAATATCCGCCTGCAGGTTTGTAACTGCCGGAAAAAGCGCGAGGATATCCGGATTTCTGTTTAAAAAATCCATTACCATGTCGCATGCCACTGGTATGTTGGACAGCAGGATATCCATACAGGATCGAAGTTCCGGTACGATCATATGGATGATCAGGAACAGCATCAAAAACAGTGTGAAAAAGGACAGCAAGATGGAAGCGGCCCGTTTGACAGAAGAACGGGTATGCCATCGGTTCAGGATGGTCCGCTCATAAAAACTCAGGATCAGATTTAATATATATGCCACGGCGCATCCAAGGATCAGCGGGTGGATGACGCCGAGGAAAGTTTTCAGCCCTTGAATGGCGGTGTCCCAGTAATGACACAGAAGATAGAGCAGCAGGGCACAGACAGCAGTATACTGGATCAGTTCTTTTTTTTCTCTCATAATTATGCAGATACTCCTTTTAAATGTCGTATACAGTATAGAGGGAAATGGGAGAAAATGCAAGCTGCAAAGACAGAAAAGCAGTATCACTGTACGGGATGATACGAGGAGGTAAAGTATGGAAGATTATATTACAACTTATTCAAAGATACATATGTCGCCGTCCGCCCCAAAGGCAGAGAATATCCGGGTGGAAGACATTGCTCATGCCCTGTCTCTGATGGTGCGGGCCAACGGACACTTTCCGGAATTCTATTCGGTAGGGCAGCACTGCATTCACTGCTGTGAGGAGGCGCATGCGAGGGGGTATACGGACCGCGTGCAGCTTGCATGCCTGCTGCACGATGCCAGCGAAGCGTATCTGGCGGATATCACACGTCCGGTCAAGCAGCATCTGTCGGAATACAGGGAGATCGAACAGATCCTGCAGGAGACGATCTTCGAAAAGTATCTTGGAAAGTTGTCAGAAGAGGAGACAAAGCTCTGGAGAAAACTGGATGATCTTTTGCTGTACTATGAATTTGATCATTTTATGGGCGAGAAGCTGATGGAGTGTCCGGGAATGCCTGAGAGTCATCCGGTATTTGGCACAGAGCCGTTTCAGGTGACAGAAAAGAAATACCTGGACTGGTTTGAAAGGCTGCAAGAAGGATGACGAGCGGCTGCAGGCTCTGTCCGCGGGAATGTATGGCGGACCGGGCACGCGGAGAACAGGGATACTGCCGGATGCCCATGGAGCCTCATGCGGCAAGAGCGGCGCTTCATTACTGGGAGGAGCCATGCATCTGTGGAACAGAGGGTTCCGGGGCTGTTTTTTTCTCCGGGTGTACGCTTCGGTGTGTGTTCTGCCAGAACCATGAGATTGCAGCAGGCGCCATTGGAAAGAAGATCAGTGCCGGACGGCTGGCAGAGATCTTTTTGTCGCTGCAGGAGCAGGGAGCCAACAACGTGAACCTGGTGACGGCGGGACATTTTCTTCCGTCTGTGGTCCGGGCACTTGAAACTGCGAAGGAGCAGGGTCTGAAGATTCCGGTTGTGTACAATACCGGAGGTTATGAAAAGGCGGATGCGCTGCGGCGTCTGGAGGGACTGGTGGATATCTGGCTTCCGGATTATAAATACCAGAGTACAGAGCTGGCGCAGAGATATTCCCATGCGGCAGACTATCCCAGGTGGGCAAAAGAGTCGCTGGCGGAGATGGTGCGTCAGGCAGGAAGCCCTGTATTTGACTGCAGAGGCATGATGAAAAAAGGCGTGATTGTCCGGCATCTGGTGCTGCCGGGCTGTGTATATGACAGCAAGGATGTGCTGGAATATCTGCATGATGCATGGGGTGCGCAGATCTGGGTCAGCATTCTGAGCCAGTATACCCCGCTGCCTCATGTCAGATGTTTTCCGGAACTGAACCGGAAGGTTACAGCAGAGGAATACGGCGAAGTTGTGGATTATGCATGGTTTCTTGGGATGAAGCAGGTGTATGTCCAGACAGGAGACTGTGCAGAAGAGCGCTTTATTCCGGACTTTGATTACAGAGGAATAGAAGAGTGAAACAGACAGAGAAAGGACAGGAAGATGGTCTGAAAAAGCAGTTCTGCCTGTGAACCCGGCAAATGCTGAGCACACAGGCAGTGATACATTTTGAAATGGAAGCGGTTCGTCTACAGTTCCAGGATTTTTCCGGTTTTCTCATCATATCTGCAGTATTTTCCATGTTCGGAGATGAACGGCATATAGGTATCTTTTCGATTGTCTTTGACGTAGACAACGCCGGTGGCGATCATCTCTACAAGTGAGAAGCGTTCACTCAGGCTGGAGATCCATTTGTAGGTCTTTTCTCTGGAAGAAGAGGCCATGACCAGGTTGTAGCCGCCCTCGCAGGCTTCCATCTGAAAATATACCTTCTCTGCCTTTTTCGGGTCGGCAAATACCTGACTGAATATGTAGGAAGAGAAATTCTTTTTCACAAATGCCTGAAAAGATTTCCGGTCGTAGACCACTTTGGATACTGCGTCTGTGATCTTGTCGCCGCGGTCGATACGGGTTTTCAGGATCTTCAGAACATCGATGGTCCAGTTGATGAACGAGATGCTGCTGTATTCCATGGATTCCAGCAGATTGCTGATCAGCTCTCTGCTCAGTGTGTCAGAGCGTTTTGCTTCTTCAAATAATTGGTTTTTCATAAAACATTGTCTCCTTTTATATAAACGTCAGACTTTCCGGGCCGGACGTTAAGATACATACTTTTCTGATGCTTCTGAAACTTCAGATATATATCCGGCATTTGAAAATTGCCGAAAAAGTATGATAAGCGGCACGGGGATCAAAGTTCTGTGAATGCAGGAATTTCGTGCCGTCTATATAGATTATAAATCTACTTTACAAAAAATACAAGGTCAGATTGCCATTCGGGTAAAAATGTGTTACACTGATACGTAACGGGCGGTCTGTATCGGTTGTCGATCCGGGCAGCTGCGAATATGGAATCTTTGAGAGGAATGAGGAGTATGAAAATCTTGGTTACGGGCGGTGCCGGCTATATCGGAAGTCATACCTGTGTGGAGCTTCTGAATGAAGGCTACGAAGTAGTAGTAGTTGACAATCTGTACAATGCAAGCGAGAAAGCGCTGGACCGGGTACAGGAGATCACAGGAAAGACTTTGAAATTTTACGAAGCAGACCTTTTGGACCAGCCGAAGATCAATGAGATCTTCAGGGCGGAAAAGCCGGATGCGGTGATTCATTTTGCAGGCTACAAAGCAGTGGGAGAGTCTGTGGAAAAGCCGATTGAATACTATTACAACAATATGACGGGAACACTGCTTTTGTGTGATGCCATGAGAAAGAACGGCGTGAAAAATATCATCTTCAGTTCTTCTGCGACCGTATACGGAGATCCGCTGGAGATTCCGATCACAGAGAACTGTCCGAAGCAGTCTCCGACCAATCCTTATGGACAGACCAAGACCATGCTGGAGCAGGTACTGATGGATATCCAGAAGTCCGATCCGGAGTGGAATGTGATCCTGCTTCGTTACTTTAATCCCATCGGTGCACATAAATCCGGCAGGATCGGAGAGGATCCCAAGGGAATCCCCAACAATCTGCTGCCTTATGTGGCACAGGTGGCCATTGGAAAGCTGAAATGCGTCGGCGTGTTCGGCAATGACTATGATACTTTGGATGGAACCGGTGTGCGTGATTACATCCATGTGGTGGATCTGGCAAGAGGCCATGTGAAGGCGCTGGAGAAATTCAAAGAAGAAAAAGGAGTCCGGATTTACAATCTGGGAACCGGACACGGCTACAGTGTCCTGCAGGTTGTGGCGGCTTTTGGCAAGGCGTGCGGGAAGGAGCTTCCGTATGAGATCAAACCGCGTCGGGCAGGAGATATCGCTACCTGTTACTGCGATCCGGCAAAGGCGAAAGCGGAGCTTGGCTGGGAAGCAGAGTACGGCATTGAAGAGATGTGTGCAGATTCCTGGAGGTGGCAGTCCCAGAATCCGGACGGCTACCATGATCCTGAATAAATGACCGGCGAGGGAAGCGATGAAAGTTGTATTGGTGAGTTATTCCGGTACTTCTGCAAGTATCCTGAAGGATCGGATGTCTGCCTGGGCGCATGCCAATCTGGTGGAAGCGGAGATCATCATATCCTCTCTTTCAGGGCTTGATGAGGGAAAAGAAGACGCGGATATCGTTCTTGTGGGCCCCCAGGTGCGCTGTGCATTTGCCAGTGTGCGGGAGCGGGTGCCGGCGGATATTCCGGTGCTGGCGGTGGATACCAGGGATTTTGGCATGGCAAAAGGAGATCGGGTCATGCAGGAGGCGATTGCAGAGATTGAGCGTTTCAAAAATGAATTCATAAAGTAAAGGTTAAGAAAACAGGTGCAGAAATTGTGCCTGTTTTTTTGCGATACTGTGAACCATGTTCCATGTCATTACCATATAAAGGTGAAGGGCAGGACCTTCAGAAAAGACGTCTGAGACTGGGGGATATAACATGAGCCGTGAAGAGCTGGAAGCATGTATCAAAGCAAACGGAAGAGACATTTACTCCTTCTGCTGTCATTTGGCCGGCAGCCGTCAGGAGGCGGATGATCTGTATCAGGATACGTTCCTGAAGATGGTGGAAGTTGGCTGGAGACTGGATGTGACAGGCAATCCAAAAAGCTATCTTCTGTCAGTGGCTGTAAATCTGTGGCGGAACCGGAGACGGAAATCGGTGTGGAGACAGCGGATCACAGGTCCGGTGATTTCCATGGAAGAGACAGTGCTGGAAGTGTCTTCCGGAGAGCTGCCTTTGGAAGAGCAGATGATATCCGGAGAGGAGAAACAGCTGGTGCAGAGGGCGGTCAGCGGTCTTCCGGAAAGATACAGGCTTCCGGTGCTGCTTTTTTATATGGAAGAACTGAAGCTTTCAGAAATTGCTCAGGTCCTGAACATACCGGAGGGTACCGTGAAGAGCAGGCTGTTCAAGGCAAAAAAGTTATTGAAAAAAGAACTGGAGGTTGTTTTAAATGAAAAAAGATCTTGACCGTGTTTTAAAACATGCCCTTACTCCAACGGAAGAGCCGGATGCATGGCTTGACCGGAATATTTTATATCAGGCAGAGGAGATGGCAGATATGGCAAAAAAGAAGATGAACAGGTTTCCCGCAGCAGCAGCTGCAGCAGCATTGACACTGGTGATCGGTTCGGCGGCAGTGATGGCGGCAGCCAGATATCTGACTCCCGGACAGATTGCCCAGGAGCTGGACGATAAAAAGCTGGTGGATGCATTTCAGGGAGAGGACGCAGTACTGGTCAACGAAACGCAGGAATATGCGGGTTTTCGGATTACTCTGTTGGGAGCGGTGTCCGGCAGGAATATCAGTGAATATCTGACGGAAGACGATAAAGGACAGGTGGAGGACGACCGGTTTTACGCGGCGGTAGCTGTTGAGCGGACGGACGGCAGTCCCATGCCGGATACCGGCGACGACACATACGGAGAAGAACCGTTCTATGTGTCGCCTTATATAAAAGGGCTGGAGCCGTGGAAATACAGTGTTGCGAGTATGGGAGGAGGATACAGTGAATTTGTTCGGGACGGAATTCAGTACCGTCTGCTGGATATGGAAAACATTGATATCTTTGCAGACCGGGGAATTTATATTGGAGTCAGTTCCGGGACTTTCTATGACAGCGAAGCCTATGTGTTTGATGAGGCGACCGGAGAGATTACAAGAAATGAGGACTATGACAAGGTGAATGCCCTGTTTGATCTTCCGTTGGCTCCGGAAAAAGGGGATCCGGCAGCTGCAGATACATTTTTAAAATCCATGGAAGAAGAGCAGAATAAGGATGATGAGCCGCGGGAAATGGAGGAACAGGACCCGGAGGTGGAAGCGTGGATCAACGAATTTAAAACAGAGCTTCAGGAAGGCAGGATCAAAGAAGATGCAGAACGGATAGAGTCTACCGTTCAGGTGTGCAGAGTAAATGAAGAGGATATGGCTGAATATTCCTATGACCTGGGTGATGAAGGCAGCGGAAGCGGCGTGCTTCTTGTGAGTGAGCTGTTCCCGGAGAAGAAACCGGGCAGCATGGCTGTCTCAGGCTACTCCTGCAGCGAATCAGGGGTGGAGGATCTGAGAGTGGAAACAGTGGTATTTAATGAGGACGGTACGGTGACCTTTGCAGTATATAAAGTGAAGTAACAGAAGAAAAAGAGCCGGCGCTCTGTCAGTTTGCGCGCCGGCTCTTTGTTCTGTCTGTTATCGGACGATTCAGTCATCCTCTTCTGCAAATTTATTACTTGTATATACGGTACGCTTTCTTGCCATCTCATCGCTTTCCAGATATTCGTCGTAGGTGGTGACCTTGTCGATCATGGATCCGTTCGGAAGGATCTCGATGATCCGGTTTGCTGTGGTCTGGACGATCTGGTGGTCACGGGAGGAGAACAGAAGAACGCCCGGGAATTTGATCATTCCGTTGTTGAGGGCGGTAATGGACTCCATATCCAGATGGTCCGTCGGTTCGTCCAGAATCAGAACGTTGGCGCCGGAGATCATGAGCTTGCTGAGCATGCAGCGGACCTTTTCGCCTCCGGACAGAATGCGTACTTTTTTCACGCCGTCTTCTCCGGCAAAAAGCATTCTTCCCAAAAATCCGCGGACATAGGTTACATCTTTGATTTCGGAATACTGGGTCAGCCAGTCCACGATGATATCGTCATTGTCAAATTCTTTCGAGTTATCCTTCGGGAAATAGGCCTGAGAGGTCGTCACGCCCCATTTATAAGTTCCCTCATCCGGTTCCATCTCACCGGACAGGATCCTGAATAATGTCGTTTTGGCAAATTCATTGCTTCCCACAAAGGCCACCTTGTCATCATGTCCAAGAATGAAGGAAATATGGTCCAGTACTTTTACGCCGTCAATGGTTTTGGAAATACCTTCTACCGTCAGTACTTCATTGCCGATCTCCCGGTTGGGCCGAAAATCAATATATGGATATTTCCGGCTGGAAGGACGGATCTCGTCCAGCTGGATTTTTTCCAGCGCTTTCTTGCGGGAAGTTGCCTGCCTGGACTTGGAAGCGTTGGCGGAGAAACGGGAGATGAATTCCTGCAGTTCCTTGATCTTTTCTTCTTTTTTCTTGTTGGCTTCCTTCATCTGGCGGATCATGAGCTGACTGGACTCATACCAGAAATCATAGTTGCCGGCATAGAGCTGGATCTTGCCGTAGTCAATATCCGCAATGTGAGTACATACTTTGTTTAAAAAATAACGATCGTGTGAGACCACGATGACCGTGTTGTCAAAGTTGATCAGGAATTCTTCCAGCCAGGCAATGGCATCCAGGTCCAGGTGGTTGGTGGGCTCATCCAGAAGCAGGATGTCCGGATTGCCGAACAGGGCCTGTGCCAGCAGGATCTTGACCTTCTGCGCACCAGTCAGATCCTTCATGAGAGAGTAGTGGAAATCCGTTTCAATACCAAGGCCGTTTAACAGGGTGGAAGCATCGGATTCCGCTTCCCAGCCGTCCATGTCTGCGAACTCCGCTTCCAGTTCACTGGCGCGGATTCCGTCCTCGTCCGTAAAATCCTCTTTGGCATAGATGGCATCCTTTTCCTTCATAATCTCATAAAGTCTGGCATTTCCCATGATGACCGTATCCATGACAGGACATTCATCATACTTGAAATGATCCTGCTTTAAAAACGAAAGACGCTGTCCGGGCGTGATGGCGATCTCACCGCTGGTGGAATCCAGTTCTCCGGACAGGATTTTCAAAAATGTGGACTTTCCGGCGCCGTTGGCACCGATCAGGCCATAACAGTTTCCTTCCGTGAATTTTATATTCACATCTTCGAAAAGGGCTTTTTTGCCCAGACGGAGTGTTACATTATTTGCACTGATCATAAATAAAACCTTTCTTTTCTTCTCTTTATTTTATTTCCAGCCTTTACATCACGTTATATTGTAACGGAAAATTTTGTTTTTGCAAGTATTTTTGTAATTTTCATCAAAATGTACTTTAGAAATGAGGAAAATTGTGGTATGATAAATACATCAAAATACTTCTTAATTACTGGAGGGGTTTATTCATGAGAAAAATTTTATTTGCAGCGTCAGAGTGTGTACCTTTTGTCAAGACCGGCGGTCTGGCGGATGTGTGTGGTGCGCTGCCGAAAGGGTTTAACAAAGAAGAGTGGGATGTCCGGGTTGTGATCCCGAACTATACCTGTATCCCGGATAAGTTTCGGAATAATTTCAAGTATATTACACATTTTTATATGGGGACAGGTTCTTACAATCCGGGAGCGCATGTAGGCGTCATGACCTATGAGCTTGACGGGGTTACTTATTATTTTATTGACAACCTGGTTTATTTCGGCGGGGCGAAGCCCTATGGGGATTTCCGTACAGATATTGAAAAATTTGCGTTTTTCTCCAAAGCAGTGCTGTCGATTCTTCCGATCGTAGGTTTCCGTCCGGACCTGATTCACTGCCATGACTGGCAGGCGGGGCTGATTCCGGTCTATCTGAAAACCGAGTTTGCGGCAGGGGACTTTTATCAGGGCATTAAGACCATTATGACCATCCACAACCTGAGATTCCAGGGAATCTGGGACATCGAGACGATGCAGGGACTGACGGGGCTTCCGGACTATGTGTTTACGCCGGATAAGCTGGAGTTCAAGAGAGATGCCAACATGCTGAAAGGCGGCCTGGTCTATGCGGATTATATTACAACGGTAAGCGAGACCTATGCGTATGAGATTCAGACTCCGATGTACGGAGAGGGTCTGGACGGGCTTCTGTCTGCAAGGCATATGGATCTGAGAGGTATCGTGAACGGCATTGATTATGAGATCTGGAATCCGGATACGGATGAGAAGATTGACAAGAATTATAAACTGAAGACTTTCAGGAAGGGCAAGGCAGCGAACAAAAAGGCGCTTCAGGAGGCGCTTGGACTGGCAGTGGATGAGAACAAGATGCTGATCGGCCTGATTTCCCGCCTGACGGATCAGAAGGGTCTGGATCTGATTGCTGAGGTGATGGAGCAGATCGTGGATGATAATACGCAGTTTGTGGTGATCGGTACCGGTGACCAGAGATATGAGGATATGTTCCGTCACTATGCATGGAAATATCCGGACAAAGTATCAGCAAATATTTATTATGCAGACGAGCTGTCCCATAAGCTGTACGCAGCAGCTGATGCATTTTTGATGCCGTCCGCATTTGAACCGTGCGGTCTGACACAGCTGATTTCGTTCCGTTACGGAACAGTTCCGATCGTTCGTGAGACCGGTGGTCTGAAGGATACAGTGGAGCCATATAATGAATATGAAGGAAAAGGAGACGGATTCTCCTTTACGAATTACAATCCATGGGATATGATGGAAGTAATCAATTATGCAAAGTACACATACTTTGTGCACCGGAAAGAGTGGGATGAGATGGTTGCAAGAGGCATGCAGAAGGATTTCTCATGGGATGCATCCAGATACAAATATGAGGGAATCTATTCCTGGCTGATCGGCTGGTAGATTCTGTCGCGTGAGGACAGGGGACTCTGTAAGGAGTCTCCTTTTCCGTATGAGAATTCCGGAGCTGCAACGCAAAAAACCGCCCGGGAACGGGCGGTTTCACTTCGCTGCTTCACTTAAAGCGATGGAAAGCGTTGCATTTACGGGGGAAAATAAGAAAAGCTCCCGACCGGATTTGAACCGGTGACCTACGCATTACGAGTGATCCGATTGAAAAACTGCATCTTTTCATAAAGTCGGATTTTCCTTGTAAAATCAACGTTTTTCAGTAACTGCGTTTCCTGCTGATGCAGTGCTGAAAGCGACTTTTTTCTGATTCTGGTCGACAGCCGGTCGACAAAATCACCTGATCGATCGGAAAAGAGCCTCTTCCAGTTTGTCAGATGCAGCTTTATCCAGCTCCTTCAGGGCATGACTGTAGATGTTCAGTGTGGTGGATGTGCTGGCATGTCCAAGTCTGCCGGAAACGGTCCGGATGTCCACGCCTTGCCCGATCAGGAGTGTGGCCGGAGTCCATGCAGAGGGATCAGAGGGAGTTCAGGAGCGCCTTCCGGACGTTGGGCATTATAATTCCGGATGATCCGGTGAAATGCCTGATAAGGAGTATCCAGGCACATCTGCACACCGTTCCACTGGATAAATACATGATCCTGCCCCTGCCATTTGGTACCAATGGACAGCCGGTAAGCTGCCTGTTCCTTTTTCCAGCGTCTGGCCACATCCATGACAATGGCGGGGACAGCGATCACACGGTTGGAGCCTTTGGTCTTTGTGGCTTTGATGATGGTCTCACCATTTACCCTGCAGGCGCTCTTTGTGATGGATATGGAGCCTTCTGTAAAGTCCAGGTCATTCCATGTGAGGGCGATCAGCTCCCCGCGTCGGCAGCCGGTGAACATGGCGAGGTAAAAGAACAGTTTGAGCTGCAGCCAGACGCTGCGGTCTGCCTGATATTCCTGAATTTGGCGGATATTGCCGGATGTATCTCTCCTGCAGCGCTGGCCATATTCATAGACAAGCGGCTTGTCCAGTATGGTCAGAAATGTCTCAGCCTGCTCTCTGGTAAAGCACATGGGCTTTTCTTCTGCAGGAGCTGTTTTCTTGACCTGTACACGGTCCATAGGATTGGACTCGATCAGGTTCCAGCGTACAGCCTGTGAGAGCATGGCAGAGAGGACAGCAGCACGGCGCTTAACAGTCCCCTGTGAGAGTGTGCCAGGCTTTCCTGATGCCTTTCTGGTATTCAGCATGGTATTGATGTATTCCTGCAGGTAAAGCGGAGAGAGGTTTTCCAGCGTCATATATCCGAACGCAGAGACGAACAGCCGGACTGCTGCCTGGGTGCTTTCCAGTGTCCGGGGCGCCTGGTTGATCTCGGCATACTCGCTCAGATATCTCCGGCTATATTCCTCAAAGGTCATGTTGTGGCCATCGGTATAATGACCGGTCAGGACCTTCTTTTCAAAGTCCGCTGCATATGCATTGACCTCTTTCTGGATGGCGGTCTCTGACTTCGGGTTCCCCTTTGCAGTCAGAAGCTCCGGCCGAAAGGTGACAGATCGGGTGATCTTCTTCCCGGTACCATCACGGCCGCAGCTTACGGTAATCAGATAGGCATTGTCTTTCTTTTTTCGAATGTATGCCATGTGTAAATCTCCTTTCTTCAATTGTTGGTCCGGCAGCAGGCAGGGGGACCGTTTTGTATTGACATATTTCTGTAAATTGATATAATAGACTTAACAGGACAGCCGGAAGGTGAGTCGCAGTCACCCGACCCGGCGAAAGTTAATATTCAGCTATAAGAATAGCCGTTCCTAAACTTTGACGAGAGCAGGACGGCTATTTCTTATTTTTCATGTTCAGAATCGCAACGATCAGAAGACCAGCGGTCAGTATAATCATGAATTCCTCATATGTACTCATAATAATCAACCCCTTTCCGCAAGACTCGGAACGGGTGAGAGCACGTCCCCCGGCTGCCCGGGTAAGTCTATTATGTTGTCAGAGTGCAGCACGGGCAGCAGGCGGCGCTGATCGGGAGCGCTGCGGGAATTCCCGTCACGGTCTGAGCATTCAAAATTGAATTGTCAAATCTGATCAGAAGCCTGTGGAGCGGATCAGGGGGCCTGCTGCCCGGAAACTGATGATTCTGACCGGGGAATTTTCACCTGTCAGGCGATCCGGCAGCAGGATTGTGCTGGCACAATCAGGGAAAAGTATCCACCGTTGACCTGGGCTGTAAATGGAGCTGAGCCAAGGCCTATTTGGGATCGGGGTCTGATCTGCCGGATCAGCAGATCAGGGCATTTGTCCGGCAGGTGACTATTTGGCGGTCAGTCGTTACTTTGGTATTCGGGTATTCTTGTCAGGAGGTTCACCTGCTCTATAGCTTTTTCTTGCCCTTTTTCATTTAATTCGCTACGGAGTTGATCCATTTTTTGTAAAAAAGGATCAGAACTAAGTTTATAATAGTTATACAAATTCCACACATCAACATTGAGCGCATCAGCTATATTTTCTAAAAATTCTAGTCGGGGCTGTCTTTTGTCATTCTCGTATTGTCTGACTGTAATCTCTGCAATATT
>ERZ778510.1232-NODE-1232-length-17141-cov-21.482617_pt1 | contig 17141 bp, 14 predicted proteins | sample MGYA00510348_ERZ778510 | MGnify/ENA primary metagenome ERZ778510 (study PRJEB29527, sample SAMN07138969) | mouse gut metagenome | material: feces | host: mouse | place: China:Nanjing | collected 2016-01-25 ... | reverse complement strand
ATTTTCCTTAAAAAATTTCACAAATCAAATTAGTTTAGACAACTTCTATCTATGACAACACTACCCCTCAAAAGGTTCAATCAAAAATAAATAAAACCCCCTCGATTTATAATTTTTTGACATTTAACTAAATTTTTCTTAACAAAATCTCTCCAAGCCGCGCTCCACGCTGGACTCGGCGCGGACTCGGTCGGACTGTAGTAGGCCGTAGGCTCGGAGGCCAGCTCCCCATGTCGGACCTGGCACGGACTCGGACTGGACAAAAAGAAAAGGGCCATGCAAACTGCTTGTCGGACAGATTGCATGGTCCTTTTCTTTGGTTTTTTCTTTTATAGCGCCGGCCTACCGGCGTTATAGCCATCCGTGGAAGTGCCGCCTGATCGTTATGACGGCTAACAGCTTTTTTGTCGGGATTCACGATGCACGATGCACGATTGGACTGAGGGCGGACTCGATGGTTTCAAACCATGGGAACCACGAGAATAATCACGAAAACCACGTGATTCTAAAAATTGATAAGCCGCTGATTCTTAAACTAATATTAGAATCACGGGGCTTTGGGATAGACTCGGGCCGGACTTGAGCACCGCAGGCCGGGAGGCCATGCGCTCCATGTTGGACTCAGCATGGTGTCACGGGGCAGGTTCGGAGGGCTGCCGTCATGCCGGGGTTGGGGGGAATCCTTTTTCATGCACGAAACCTGATGAAGCGACCTCTTTGGGAGTGGTGGCGACAGCCACGCATGGCTGCCGGTCGTGGGGCATCACTGCCATCAAAAACTCGTGACGGACGAGACGGGGGATGCTGGGGCATCGCACCCGGACGTGACGGCACTTGTTTTTGCTTCGGTTTCGTCGGATGACTTCCGTCAGGTTGGACTCGGATTGGACTGAGCGCGGACTCGATGCGGCAATAAATTGCCGCGCACTGAACCGCCCTACGGTGCGAGCTTACTGAGCGCGGACTCGGTTGTGCGCAGGCCGGAGGCCATGCGCTCCATGCTGGACTTAGCGCGGACGCGGTAGAGTCGCTGACGGGTGTTGCAGAATGTCAATGTTCTCGTAATGGGGGCTTCTCAGGGCCTCCATGGCGGCAGTCAGTCGGGACGGCTTTTTGCGTCTGTGCCGGGCCGGGGACGGTTGAGTGGCTTTGTCGCCTTCGCCTTGACGATGGGCCGGGAGGGGGAGGTGACGCCGGTTGGGACAAACGGACAAAGGCCTTGGATGTTCTGTGCGCCGAAGGACAGTGACCTTGGATTTTTACTCCCGGCCCTTCCGATGGGGTCGGGGCGGAATCCTTGGCTGTCCGACTATTTTTACCTCGCCCTCTTTTTCCTGAACCATACCTCGAACCATCGAGGATGCTCTCTTCAGACGCCGGACGGGAGAGACCCTTCCTTTTCGGGGAAGGCGTCCGGGACGTGGGCTGCGTGCCGGGGAAAGACTCTTCTTTCCTGTTTCCGGGGGCAAAGTTACTGCCTTATTTTCGGGGGCTATTGTTATTTTGAGGAAAACGAGCGAAATAATTTTACTTTTTTTGAGCGCGGACTCGACGCGGCAATAAATTGCCGCGCACTGAACCGCCCTACGGCGCGAGCTTATTGAGCGCGGACGGTAGGCGCAGGCCGGAGGCCATGCGCTCCATGCTGGACTGAGCGCGGACTTTGTCGGCCGGAGGCTGTACGCTCTATGTTGGATGAGGGGGATTTGAGTTGGTTTTTATTGCAGGTTTGCTTTAAATCTGTTAACTTTGCATCGGGTTGCTTTGCAACCGTGGATTACCATGAATTTAATTTTTTATTTAACTAATAAATTCTTATGTTTGATTCTAAGTCTTTTTTGATTGCTATGGCCGCGCTGTCGGCGGCTTCGGCGGCCTATGGAGTCGATGTGAAGCAAATCGACCCTCCCCATTGGTGGACGGGGATGAAGGATTCGTCCCTTCAACTGCAAGTGCACGGCAAGGATATTCGTGACGCACAGTTTTCCGTGGATTATCCGGGAGTCAGCATCGACAGTGTCGCAAGACTCAACGGCTCGCCCAATTGGCAATATATCTATCTGAACATCTCTCCCGACACAAAACCGGGCGAGATGACTCTAGAATGGAAAGAGGGCAAAAAGAAAATCAAACGCAAATATGAGCTGCTGCCACGCCGCCCCCAGAAGGGAGCGCAGGGCTTTTCAGCAGCCGACGTGCTTTATCTGATTATGCCCGACCGTTTTGCCGACGGCGACACCACCAACAACGTTGTGGAGTCAATGCGTCACAAGGCAAAAGTGGACAGGAACAACCCCAACATGCGGCACGGAGGAGACATGGCCGGAATCATGAACCATCTCGATTATATCGACTCTTTGGGAGTGACGGCAGTATGGGTCAATCCTGTGCTTGAAAACGACATGCCCGGAGAAGGAGGCAGTTATCACGGATATGCCACCACCGACTATTATCGCATCGACCCTCGCTTCGGCACCAACGAAGAGTATACCGTCATGATCGATTCGCTCCACGTCAGAGGAATCAAAACCGTGATGGACATGATTTTCAACCACTCCGGGAGCGCCCACCCCTGGATTGACGACCTCCCCTCTTCCGACTGGCTCAATTTCAACGGCGATTACCATCAGACCAACTACCGGCTCTCCACTCTGACCGACCCCTATTCTTCAGATTATGACAAGAAAATATCCGTTGACGGATGGTTTGTGAAAGAGATGCCCGACCTCAACCAAAAGAATCCTCACTTGATGAAATATCTGACGCAGAATTCCATATGGTGGATCGAGGAATCGCAAATAGACGGGATACGCATGGACACGTATCCCTATGCCGACGAGAAAGCCATGGCCGGATGGATCGACGCCGTGCTCAAGGAATATCCCGGCTTTAATATCGTGGGAGAATGCTGGTTTGGCGACGTAGCCGGCGTGGGACGCTGGCAAGGCGGCGCCCCCCTCTCCAAAGCCAACGGCGACACCCATCTTCCGACCGTCATGGACTTTCCGCTGATGATAAAATCGGCAGACCTCGCCCCTTTCACGGCAGACACAGACCCATGGAACGGATTAAACAAAATCTACGACCATCTTGCCCTCGACTACGTATATTCCGACCCTCTGAAGGTGTTGCGCTTTCTTGACAACCACGACACGGAGAGGGTGATCCAGAATGACATCGACTCCCTCGACCATTGGAAACAAGCCATCACCCTTCTGCTGACAGCTCCGGGCATCCCACAAATCTACTACGGCACAGAACTCCTTATGAGCGGCACACGCAAAGGGGGCGACGGAATGGTCAGGAAAGACGTGCCGGGCGGTTTCCCGGGAGACAAAACCAATGCTTTCACCAAAGAGGGGCGCACCAAGCTTCAAAACGAAGCCTACGACTATATCTCCGCCGTCAACAAATGGAGGGAAGGGAGCAAAGCCGCTGCTGAAGGGAAAATGAAACATTTCATGCCCGACAATGGTTTGTATGTATATGAACGACGCGCCGGAGACGACAGCTTCATCGTGGTCATGAACGGACGCGACAAGGAGAATGAAGTCGACATGTCGCGCTACGCAGAGATAATCCCAGAGGGGAAAGTATACCGCGACGTGGTGACCGGAGAGATCATCGAGCTTAGGCCGTCGGGCAGCAAAAACCGGGTATTCACCCCAAGGGAGACCCGGATACTCCAATCTATAAAATAAAACCAAGCAGCAAACCCTATGAAGAAAACCTTTTTAGCCGCCACAATCCTCTCGATGCTGAGTTTTGTGGCATGCAAGCCGACAGAAAGCAACTACAAGGCCGCTTATGACGCCGCCCAACAAAAGAGACAGGCCGCAGCAAACGATCCGGATATTCTCCTGCCCTCGGGGGGACTTAAGAATCTTGACGGGCCAACGAAACGCGACGTGAACGGAGACTCCGTGTATGTCGTGAAGCAGCACCTCAAGTTTGTCGGGGGGCTTGAAAAGGTTTTCCATAAATGGAACGTGGCAGTGGCAGCCTACAAGATGCCTACCAACTGCTCCGCCCACGTAAGCGAGCTATTCTCCAAGGGCTTCAAAGCCTTTTCCGCAGAAAATCCCGAAGGAAAATTCTATGTTATCGCCGGCTCATTTGAGACCTTAGCAGAAGCTGCGGTATTTGCCAAGGAGTATGCCTACGACAAAAAGGCTTCGGATTTCATAGGTCTTCCAGGAGAGCCGCTGATAATTGAAAGATAACTGCAAGGAGACAAAGCCAATATATGATAGGGGGCCGACATGATGTCGGCCCCCTATCATATATTGGCTTTTATGCATCCACACTACCCGTCAATCCACCTGAATCACGAGATAAGGAGAAAGACTCCAGAAAGTCTGTGGATTGGTGATCTTGATTGTCTTGGTCTTGTCGGCATTTTCCTCAATCGTATAGGAATCGCTCGGCATATTGGTCCAGACCTTCACTTTCTTTGACCCGGTCGGGATAACGGAAAGGGAACGCTTGTCGGCCTTAGTGAAATAAGACTCATTAAAGTCGCCTTTCAAGACCTTTGTCTGACCAAGGAATTTCTTTTCCAACAGACCGTTTTTCTTCAGCTCCTTGTTAGTGCCGATTGCATAGTAGACGGTGTTGGCGGCGTTCTCGACAGCCACCGTGGCAGCCTCGGCCTCCTCTTTGGCTTTTGTCTCAACCTGCACCTGCTCCTGCGATCTTGCCACCTGGCTGTTGAGAGTGTCGATCTGCACTCTTGCGGCGGTCAGGTCGGATTCCAGTTGTGCGATTTTCTCATCCTGCTTGGCAATCCTTCCCTTAAGCTGGGCAATCGTCTTTGAAAGGACACTGTTCTCATTCCCACTGGCCTTCAGCTGAGCTTCCATCTTGTCGAGAAGAGCCTTGTTGGAAGCGAGACGAGCCTTAATGTTGGCAAGATTCTGACGAATCTCAGCACGGCGGTTGACGTTTTCACCGGAGCCCATGCTATAGAGCAGTCCCTCCTGCATGTTGATGGAGTCGAGCCCCGTGTAGATATCTCCCATCAGGAGCATAAGGGAATCGTTGAAACTGTTTGCCTCTGCATATTCGGCTGTAAGCTCGGCTATGCGGGCAGAATCTTCCTCAAGTTTTTTTGTGTTGCCGGAGCAAGAAACCAATAATGATACTCCCACTCCAAAAAGAATTAATGATTTTTTCATAACTGATGCAAATAAGTTTTATAGTTTACAGTTCTGTTTCGCCTTCATCCTCTTGCATAGAGTCTGCGTTTTTCGGAAGCGCCGAACAATTGTTGGCTCCTCCTACTACTATAACAATTTCCCCTTTCGCTTGGTTCAAGGTAAAAAATTCCGACAAGTCGGCAAGCGACCCTCTGTGGAAAGATTCATGAAGTTTTGAGATTTCCCGACATACGCAGGCCTCCCTGTCATTTCCGAAATACTCGCAAAGCTGGCGCAACGTGCGCTGAAGCCTTTTGGGAGATTCGTAGATTACGACCGTGCGGGCATCGGCAGCGAGCAGCTGAAGCCGCGTGGCCCTTCCCTTCTTAGGAGGGAGGAAGCCTTCGAAGACAAACCTGTCGCAAGGCAATCCTGAGGCGACAAGAGCCGGGACAAATGCCGTAGAGCCCGGCAAGCATTCCACGTCGGCGCCTATCCTGCGGCATTCGCGGCTCAACATGAACCCCGGATCGGAGATTCCCGGCGTTCCCGCATCCGAAATAAGGGCTATCGTCTCTCCTGCCAGCACCCTTTCCGCAATGCGCGGAGCCTCGACATGCTCGTTAAACTTGTGATGGCTCTTCATAGGGGTATGTATGTCGAAATGCTTGAGGAGCACCCGCGACGTACGGGTGTCTTCCGCAAGAATCAGGTCGGCTTCCTGAAGCACCTTCACGGCACGGAAGGTCATGTCGTCGAGATTGCCGACAGGAGTGGGGACGACGTAAAGCTTTCCACTCATTCCTTAAAATATTTTTTCAGTATCTCCAGAAAATCAATCACCTCCCGGCTCGAAGGATCCCACTGCAACTCACCAAGGAAATAATCCTCCGCCTCGTCGTAATTCTCCATAGAGGCCACGAAGGCAAGAGTATTGTTGAAATCAGCGTCTGAGTTGTTGAACAACTCACGCTTGAATCTATAGCGGTCGTTTATACTGAACACGAGTTTTCCTCTCGGCTCCGGGCTTACCGACACCGGCTTAGGCACCACCACTTTCTCTGCCACCACAGGAGCAGAAACCGCTATATTCTCCTCAATTTCAACAGGAGCGGGAATCTCAACTATTTCCTGCGCTTCAACAGGAGCGGGAGTCTCAACTATTTCCTGCGCTTCAACAGGAGCGGGAGTCTCAACTTTTTCTTCCACAACAGCCGGGGCGGCAATCTCCACTATTTCCTGCGCTTCAACAGGGGCGGGAATCTCAACTTTTTCTTTCACAACAGCCGGGGCGGCAACCTCCACAACCGTGGTCGTGTCGCGGGCAATCCCACAGGCCCTCTGCGACAACTCCTCCCCCTTGCGGGCAATCAATTCCGGCAAAGCCTCCGGACTGTCGTCGCGGGAAAGAGCCAGATGCACCAATCCCTCAAGTTCGTAAATGCAATCAAGCAAACCTGTCAATTCTTCCTTATTCATTTTCTTCATTATTATTTTCATTGAAAATATCGAGCAGCATTCTCTGGGCTGCTTTCTTGGCTCTGTCGCGACTGCCGTTCAAGTCGTTCATAATGACAACCACGACATGCGTTGGAGCATAGTTCTCATCGAGCTTATACCCGGCATAACACTGAATACCCTTCATGCTTCCGGTCTTCATTGCGATATAGCTGTCGAGAGGAGTCTCGGCGAGAAACTTGCGCAACGTGCCCTCCTGCCCGGCAAGCGGAAAAAAGGATGCATAGTCGGGGCTTACGCTCATTCTCTCCAGCACAGCGCCCATGAAGTCGGCCGTCACCCGGTTGGAGCGGGAAAGTCCCGAACCATCAACAATCTCCACCCCCTCAAGCGGCATTCCCATCTTTTCCAATTTGGCATACTCCCTTTTGGCAGCATCCTGAGTGGAACCGTCGCCACCATTCAGACGCCCGAACGTGCGAAGCATCGACTCCGCATAGAGATTGTCGCTTCTCATCATGCAGGAGCGCATAATCTCATCCAATGGAGCGGAGACATGAGTGAACAGGCGCGTCCGTTTCCCTTCGCCCAAATCCTTGCCATCGACATATATGTTAGATTCAAGAAGCTTCGACCTCAGCCTGCCTGCAAACACCGACTTAGGATTTTCCACCGACCGCTGACCTCGGGCATTGTCTTCGAAATTAAAGGCATGCGAGCCCGTGCCATAAGACTTGGAGAAATCCGCCGCCATCCAAGAGTCGGGGCGTGAGGGTCCGGCAAATTCAGCTTCATCTATAATGATTTCACCCTCTATTTTGTTGATTCCCGCCTGACGAAGGCTTTTGCAAATTTCAAGAACCAGATCAGTGCTGCCCGGATTTTCCCGCGAATGAAGAGAAGGGTCGCAGGCACCCTGAACGATAAGATTCCCTCGGACAACGCCCATGTCGACGGGGCCGTCGATAAAGACAGGAGTATGATAACGATAGGAAATCCCCGCATCATCAAGCAGGGAGGCGATGCTGACCGACTTCATGATGGAAGCGGGCACGAGCGGCCGCGCTTCATTATGCGCGGCAAGGACTTCTCCATCCGAGAGGTCGATGATTTTCACCGCCACAGAGGCCGGGTTGATTCCGCTTGCCTCCACAAACCGGTCGACAGCCTCCTGCGACTCCCCGGCCAGGGCATTCATGACAGCCAACGAGATGAATGCCACCGAAAATATATGTCGAATAAACTTCATGCCAATCATTTAGATGAAATGCCGTCTTATGCAAGAAACGGCAGAGTAGCTATATAACCGCCACAAAGTTACAAAAGTTTTCTGAAAAAGAGGCTCATATTTTTTGCCACCTGCAAAATTGTTGCTAAATTTACGTCGAAGTTGTTTATGGAGCTTGTTTAGAAATTAATGTTAAAATGGGCTATTGAACTTTTTACGCAATATAATGAACCAATCAGATTTCCCGCAGAGGGCACCATTTACATTCGACAGGGTCGTCAGGATACTGTTTACGGTGTGCACCATCGTGGCCCTCGTATTTTTTCTTGACTCACTGAAAGGCGTGCTGCTCCCGTTTCTCGTAGCGTGCCTGATAGCGTATATGCTTGAGCCAATAGTCAGATGGAACATGAAGTGGACGAAGATGAAATCCCGCTTTGTCCCGGTCTTGCTGACATTGCTTGAGGCGACGGCTTTGCTCGCCCTCTTCTGCGTCATTTTCATCCCCTACCTGATTTCGGAGACGACACAGATGACCAAAATGCTTCGCGACTATGCCACGACCCAGATACATATCCCCTACATCTCCAGCTCCATCCATGAATTTATTCGAGAGAACATCGACTTCAACGGCATATCAAAGCTTCTATCAAGAGAGGAATGGATCGCGCTGCTGAAAAAGACCGTCACATCATCCTGGAGCTTCCTGAGCTCGGGACTGGCCTTCATCTTAGGCATTTTGAGCTGGCTGATCGTGATACTATACGTCATATTCATAATGCTTGACTATGAGAGGATAATGCACGGATTCCGCCAGCTTGCCCCCGTCAGGTACAGGTACCGCATTTTCAAGGTGGCCTCCGACATAAAGACCGCCATGAACAGATATTTTCGCGGACAATTCCTCATATCGATGCTTGTGGGAGTGTTATTCTCCATAGGATTTCTGATAATCGGGCTGCCGATGGGGGTAGTGCTCGGCCTTTTTATCGGAATGCTCAACATGGTGCCCTACCTGCAGTTGATTTCATTGCCCATAACCGTGCTCCTATGCCTTGTATGCACGGCCAGCACGGGGACGGATTTTTGGGTGATTTTCTGGGAGAGCATGGCCGTATATGTAGTGGTGCAATGCATCCAGGACCTACTGCTGACCCCAAGAATAATGGGGAAGGCAATGGGCCTCAACCCTGCCATCATTCTCCTTTCCCTCTCCATTTGGGGCTCGCTACTCGGATTCATGGGGCTTATAATCGCCCTTCCTCTGACGACCCTGCTATTGTCTTATTACAACACATACATAGTGGAACATTATTCCTCCCATATACCCAAAACAGAAGAAAAATAGACAATGTTGACCCTGCCGATATCCAACGAAACCGCTGTCCTGAGCCAGGAGACCGTGGAGCAATTAGAAGAGAGGACATTCACGGAAATAAACGGCGACGATTCTCAAGCATCCCCGGAAGAGGAGCATACCAACGGCCTGATAGGCGACCTCGCATGGATCCTTCTTCTCGGGGCCATCGTCACGTTGCTTTTTAAAAAGCTGAAGCAGCCCGTCGTCTTAGGATATATCCTCGCCGGCTTTCTCGCGAGCCCTAAATTCGTCTACCTCCCTTCGATATCCAATCTTGAGAATATCGATTTCTGGGCCGACCTGGGAATAGTCGTGCTGATGTTTACGCTCGGGCTTGAATTCAGTTTCAAGAAGCTGATGAATTCCGGCTCCTCGGCCGTCATCACGGCCCTGATCATCATTTGCGGCATGACTTTCGCCGGATTCGGAGTCGGGAAGCTGCTGGACCTCAACACAATCAACTGCATCTTCCTCGGAGGCATGATCTCCATGTCGAGCACCACCATAATCCTCAAGACGCTGACCGACCTTGGGATGCGTCATAAGAAATTCGCCTCGCTGGTGCTTGCCGTGCTAATAATAGAAGACCTTTTCGCGGTGCTGATGCTCGTGCTGCTCTCCTCGCTCGCCATGGGGAACGTGGAGGGTATGGACCTCCTGTATTCCGTCGCCAAGCTTGTCTTCTTCCTGATCATATGGTTTGTGGTCGGCGTATATGTGCTACCCACGCTTCTGACAAAGATGCGCATGTATCTCAACGACGAGACCCTGCTGATTGTCGCGATGGGGCTTTGCTTCTCTATGGCCCTGTTCTCCGTCACGTGTGGCTTTTCCCTTGAGCTCGGAGCCTTTGTCATGGGCTCGATCCTTGCCGGGACGATGGCTGCGGAAAGGATGGAAAAGGTGGTGCAACCGGTCAAGAACCTATTCGGGGCGATCTTCTTCATATCCGTAGGCATGATGGTGGATCCCAACGTGATAGCCACGTATTGGAGCGAGATACTTCTCTTGGCTGTGGTGGTCATCATCGGAATGATATTCTTCGGCACGTTGGGGATGCTCGTGACGGGCCAGTCGCTGCAGGTGGCAATCGAAAGCGGGTTCACCTTGACTCAAATCGGAGAGTTCTCCTTCATCATAGCATCGCTAGGCATGAGTCTGGGAGTGCTTGAGGGGTCGATCTATCCTATAATCGTGGCAGTGTCGGTCATAACCATATTCACCACCCCCTATTTCGTAAAGCTGTCGCAGCCGGCATATTGTTTCGTGGAATCGCATCTGCCCTCCCGCCTCGGCTTCCTTATAGACAGATACTCGAAACAGGTGACCGACTCAAGCGCGACAAAAAGCCTATGGAAAGATATCCTCAGCCGGTATCTCTGGAGAATCCTGCTTTATTCGGTGGTGCTTATCGCAATCGTGCTCCTATCGAAGCAATTCCTTTTCCCGTGGTGCATCCGCTATCTCGACACATTCGGGAGAGGCATAGCCACGGCCTTGACCTTCCTCGCCATGTCGCCATTCCTGATAGCCCTCTCCTTCAGCTCGACCAAGCCTGACGAGAGGATGAAGCTCCATGCCTCCGCGAGCTTCTACGACGTTCCGCTCGTGGCGATGCGCATCATCAGATATATCGTCACTCTCCTCTTTATCGTCTATCTCATGACGATCGCCTACAACTCCTGGATAGCATGGCTGTCGGGAATCATATGCTTCGGGCTTATACTGATCTTCGCGTCGTCGAAGCTCCTGACGAGATACGGCAAGATGGAGGAGACCTTTATCAACAACCTCAACATCCGCGAAAACACACGTCTCGGACTCAACAACAAGCTTGTCAGCGACCTCCACCAAGCCTTTATCGAGGTGGGGCCGTATTGTCCGTTTGTCGGCGACAAGCTTAAGGATTCGGGGTTGAGAAGCGACTATGGCGTCAGCGTGTCGAGCATACAGAGGGGCGACATGTTTCTGCCCCTCCCCTCCGTTGACGCCCGCATTTTCCCGGGAGACGTGCTCGGGCTCATCGGCACCGACGAACAGATCAAGAAGCTTAACGACGATATCGAAAGCTCGGAAAAGGCATTCAAATCCGTCAGCGTGACCCAGCCGGAGATAGCATTAAGAAGCATCACCCTTTCCGCCACGTCGCCCATAATCGACGTGCCGTTGGGGCAGACCAACCTTCACAACGACTTCTACAGCATGATCGTGAAAGTGCAGCGCGGAAAGGATGAATTCGAGCAGCCAGGGCCCTCGACAATACTTCGAGAAGGCGACATCGTCTGGGTCGTGGGCGACGCCTCCCGGATAGACGCGATGAAATGAACGGGAACCCTGATCGGCTGACCGGCGACGGAGAATCAGAATGGCAGACCGGTGCCGATGAATCCGACTTTCACGTCGTCGGAGAAATCGGCAGCAGAGGGAGTCTCTTTCGAATCGTAGAGCTTGCGCGACAGAATCTCTCCAAGACCTTGCTGAGAGGGAGCAAACCAGAGGCCGTCCCACGTCCAATACCACATTCCGCCGTCGTCATAGCCAATCCATTCAGCCTGCACGCCAGGAATCGAAAGGACATTGGCAAAACTGTCGCCAATCCCGAACACACCATCCAGAGCATCAACCTTAATAGCCGGGCCCACTACGTTGATAACATCTATCTTACCTTCCCCGAAATCATAGACGACAAACTGTTCGCCGGAATCATCGGAGAATGACACCGTCACGGCGTCTTGGCTCGCGCCATGCTGCCTTGACGTATAAAGGCCAGGTATGCTTTCCGGGATGGTGTTGACCGAAGCTCCCACCATAATCCCTCCGACGCTGTCTTTGGTGATGAAATTAGCTTTGCGCACGGCTTCCACAGCTTCAATTATTTCCGACTCCGCCACAGAGTCGCTTTCCCCGACACTTTTCTTATCCGAGGAGCCACACCCCGCAAGCAGAAGCAAAGGCAGGGCATAGAGGATGGCGTTTTTCTTTTTCATATGGATTATTGTTAGAATAGATTCAAACCACATTTTACTTTAGAGTTTGTCTAAAAAACCGAATGTCAAAACAAGCTCTTAGCATTCTAAGATTCAATCAAATATCCTCCCTTATCCTCCGAATTGCTCCGGATAGAGCACCATCAGGTTATGGCGTGCGAAATTACGGCTCAGGAAAGAGGGAAGGTTCTCAAAATCCTGGCTATGGGATATAGATCCTTTTCGGGCTCCAATGACCGTCAGAAGGTCCTCCTCCATTATCTCGGCACTGAGGACTATAAAATCATCGTATCCCCCGATTTCCCGGTATTCATGACGAATAGAGAAATTTTCATCCACGAGCACGTTGCGGATGAATTCCGACGTGGCGGGGGACGCCATGAATATGACCTTGCAGGCAAGTTGCGCCGCAAGGTTGCCTATACGCTCCACCCAAGTCTGGAAACCTGTCTCATATTCCGCCTTGTCGGGCGCAAGGACAACGATACGGCCCACGGTGTCGACCGGGATGAAGCATCTCGACATGAATATCATCTTGTTGGTGGCCTGCAGGAGCTGCTCGATCATCTTTCCGTAGAAGGAATCGACGATATTTGACTTGCGGTGAAGACCGATCATTATGTCGGAGGCGTTGACCTGCTTGGCCTCGTTGGTCACACCGGCCACGACATTGACGTCGTAACGCTCAATATCCCTCACCTCTATATCGACCGCCTGCGCCGCTGCCACGGCATGACGCAGGGCGTTGCGTCCCATCTCAAGCACTCCGGCATCGTCGGAGTTTCTGACGAACAGGGTCGTGACGGGATTCTGATTTCTCGGATTGCGCATGAGCAGGGCCATCTTCATCAGACCCTCCGCCGTCACGGGATTCGCCACGGCCACAAGCTGACGGGCGTATTCTCCCGGCACCCTCTCCCCTTCGGCACGCAATGATTCCTCGGTGCGCTCGATGCGCATCCGCTTGGTGGCAGCCTGGGTGACCACCGTAGAGACTATGCAGCAGGCAAGAATCATGAGCACCGCGCCATTCATCATGTCTTCCGTCAGCAATGAATGCTGATAGCCGATCATGGTGGCGGCGATTGTGGCTGCTGCCTTTCCCGAGGTAAGGCCAAACATTATCTTGCGGTCGGTGGGACCAAATCCGAACAATCTCGCTCCGAAATATGCGGAAAGCCATTTGGAGAGCATCGCCACAGCCACCATGTTGAGAGCCACCCAACCGACGCCCCACCCCTGGATTATGACATGCACGTTGATGAGCATACCCACGCCGATCAGGAAATAAGGGATGAATATGGCGTTGCCCACGAATTGAATGCGTCCCATAAGCCCGGAGCGGATAGGGATAAACCGATTGAGCATCAATCCGGCGAAGAAAGCCCCGAGTATCGCCTCAAGCCCGATGAGCTGGGCAAGCATCGAGGAGACGAAGACCATAGCCAACACATAAATGAACTGACTGACCTGGTCGCTGAACGTACGGAAAAACCATTTCGTAGCGACACGGATAGAGTAACCCGCCACTACCGTAAAGACCGCCATCAGCAGGAACAACCGGCCAAGGCGATAGCTCTGAAATCCGCCTTCCGCCGTGTCGACCACCCCCGCGAGCGTCAGAAGCGCAAGCAGGACGGCCACGATCGTGCCGCAGACGGCTATCACGGCCGGCTTCTCGTTCTGAAGACCGAACTTGCTGACTATCGGGTAGGATATGAGCGTGTGGGAGGCATACATGGAGGAGATCAGTATGCACGTGGCCCATGAGGAGCCAAATGCAATCCGGCTCCCGAAGATGCCGATCAGCATCGGAATGGCAAACGTCAGGAGTCCGAACAATATCCCCTTGTTGAGATTCTTCCGGAGATGAAACATATCGATCTCCACCGCCGCAAGAAACATCAGATAGAGAATGCCCACCTGCCCGAATATCTCGAAGCTTGAATCGCGGGCAAGAAGATTGAATCCATAAGGGCCAACCACAACGCCTGAAAGGATAAGGCCGACTATCTGTGGAATCTTAAGCCGCTTGAACACGATAGGACACACGAGGATTATCAGCAGCACGAGCAGGAATATAGCGACGGGCTGAGTCAGGGGGAAGGTCACTATGGCAAGCGGAAGAATCATATTCCAAAAGTCGCTTTAGCGTTTTCGTCGACCATCCTCTCAAGTTCGGAGGCAGGGAGAGAGAGCGTTTCGGCCGCCTTTTGCAGGGTAGACATTATATAGGCAGGCTCGTTGCGGCGTCCGCGGTAGGGCACGGGGGCAAGATAGGGGGCATCGGTCTCAAGAAGCAACCGGGCAGGACCAATCTCTTTCAAAGCCTCCCGCAGAGGCGCAGCGTTCTTGAACGTCAGCACCCCGTTGATTCCGAACATCGGATCGCACACCTCCCTTATCCTCCTGACATCTTCGGGAGAACCCGTGAAACTATGGAAAACCAGACGGACCTTCGGAGCTGTAGCTCTTATCGCGCCGAGCACCTCATCAAGGCCATCGCGGCAATGGATAATGACGGGCAAGAGAAGAGAGTCGGCAATGCTGATCTGACGTTTGAACGCCTCTATCTGCAATTCCCTGTAGGTCTTGTCCCAATAGAGATCGATACCCACCTCTCCGACAGCCACGAATCCACCTGCCCGCAATGACTCCTCCATCGAGGCCACAATCTGCTCCCATCCGGGACGCACCTCAGTAGGGTGCAGCCCAAGTGCCATTGAAGTGGACTGCGGAAACCGCGCATGAAGCTCCTTCATCGGGACTACAGAGTCGGCATCGACATTAGGGAGAATCATATGCGAGACTCCGGCCGCCAATGCCCTGCTTACGGCATCAGCGCCACCGTTGGAGAACTCGGGCAGGTAGGGATGAGTGTGGGTGTCAATCATTTTTTGCGGCCTATGAGTTTCTCTGCGAGTTTGCGGAAAGCATCCTTTTGTTCCTCCCCAAGAGATGTGGCGTTGACTGCCTTGAAGGCTTTAGAGGAGTAGAAGCCCACGGCTTTCTTGCATTTCTCCCCTACCCCGATTTTCTCATACAGCCTCGTGACGGCCTTGATTTTCATATCTCCTGAAGGCATGTTGAATGCCACGCGCAACGCTTCCGCCGTCTGCCCCCCCTCTTCGAGGGCAGCCACGTAGAGATAAGTCTTCTTTCCGTTGAGAATATCTCCACCAATCGGTTTGCCAAAAGTGGTGGAGTCGCCAAACGTGTCGAGCCAGTCATCCTGAATCTGGAAAGCCAGACCGGTCATAACCCCGAACTCATACAACAGACGAGCATCTTCCTCAGAAGCACCGCCAATCATGGCTCCAATCTTTGCTGCCGCTCCGAGAAGGCTTCCCGTTTTTCCCTCAATCATCTCAAGATATTCGGAAAGCGAAATATTGTCTCTTGTCTCGAAATCCATGTCGAGGCGTTGTCCCTCATAGACGTCGATAGCCATCTCATTGAATGTGTCGAGCACGTCGCGAAGGATATCACCCTCAACGTCGGTCGCCCATTGAGTGGCGATGGTCAGCATTGTGTCGCCGGAAAGGATGGCGGTGTTCTCGTCGTATTTCTTATGCACCGTGGGGCGACCGCGTCTCAGGTCGGACTTGTCCATCACGTCGTCGTGGAGCAACGTGAAATTATGGAATGTCTCAATTCCCAAGGCAGAGCGCATCGCCTCGGCCGCTTTCCCACCGAAAGCGTCAGCCGCCATCAGCGTGATGACGGGGCGTATTCTCTTGCCACCGGCAGAGAGGGCGTATTCAATAGGACGATAAAGGGTGGATAATTTTTTGTCGGGAAATTCCAGGCAACTTATCGCCGATTCTACATCGGCGGCATACTCTGATATCTTTTTCATTGTCATTAGGATGGATTTTGCAAGGCTTTCGTAGAGCCTTATTCTATATTTATGAATGCCTCATATATATCTTCGGGGAGGTCTTTGCCGTGATCAGCCTTCAGGACAGTCTTGAAACCTTTAAGGAATCGCACATACGTTATGCTATCGTCGGCGCAAGCTTTTTTGAATGCCGCCAGCTCATTTTTTATGTCGGCCACGTCCATCTTCGACTCGCGGATATGGCTGACGTACTCAAGACCCAACTCATAGCCGAGGCGCTGCGGATCGGAAGTGCCGGCCAGGGAATATATCCTCATTTTGTCGGCAAGAGGGAGATTGGCAGAATATGAATCAAATTCCTGACTGAAGGCGATCAGGGCGGAGTCGTTGTAATGCTCATAGGCAAATGCGGCGGCCAGGGCGAGCGTGTCGATGCGCGCTTCCGCGACGTGGCCCAGCGAGGCCTCGCAGAGGAATCTTGCGACGGAGTCCGGAGTGGCGTTTTCGATGACATATGCCACTTTCGATACGTCGTCGAGAGAATCGAAACCGGAGGGGAAACCCTTCTCCTTATCAGACCCGGAGGAAGCGCAACCGGATAAAGCCACAGAAGCCATTGTCAGGCAAAAGATTGTAGGCAAAGACGATTTTTTCATCATATTCAATATAATATGCTGACCCATTGCGGTATATCTTCAACCCGAAAAGCCAAGCAGCTCTTGGCGGATGATAAGACACCGACCGGGGACAGACAAATTTTCCACAAAATTACAAAAAAATCGCATAAAATTATTGTCGGATGAAATAAAAGTATTAACTTCGCGGTGTGAAACACGAAAAGAGTGTCAAGCGGGTTAAGATAACAGCTCTGAGCAACTATTTCGCAGTTTCAGATTCAACCTTGGAGCGATGCTCGAGTGGCTGAAGAGGCACGCCTGGAAAGCGTGTGTGCGCCAAAAGCGTACCGCGGGTTCGAATCCCGCTTGCTCCGCTAAAAGAAGGCACTGAAAATCATGATTTTCAGTGCCTACTTTTTATATGTAAAAGTTCAGAATATTCCTATTCTTGTCTAATCGGGTCAAGCCGAAATGGCGGTGCATATGTTAAATTGGGCAGTTAGAAGTGTTAA